>Ga0078972_1002685_pt1 | contig 57415 bp, 48 predicted proteins | sample YelNatPaOPGAMG01_FD_67568 | JGI IMG/M metagenome (GOLD analysis project Ga0078972, IMG submission 67568) | Hot spring thermophilic microbial communities from Obsidian Pool, Yellowstone National Park, USA - OP-RAMG-01 (SPADES assembly) (version 2) | ecosystem: Environmental > Aquatic > Thermal...
GTTTCCACGCCCCTTCTTTCCTTGAGATTGAGACGTGCCTCACATCCATGATCGACCAGCTCGCTCCACACCCCAGAACAGGCGCGGCGAGCCCATGGCATTTCCTTGGCTGATCGAATGGAACGGAAAATCATCTGAGATTGAATACCTTTCGCTTGAAGCCAGAAGATCTCGAGAGGCAAAAGGCTGTATGGTCATATTCTGATTCACTGAGGTGGAGTCTAAAGCACAAAGGTTACAAAACAAGTCAATAGAGTTTTACTGGATTGTGGTGATGAGGTCACTGTTCGGTTAACGATCGGTTAAGGAAAGCATTCGAAGAAGGGGGGATGCGACAGCGACCGCTGGAAGGGGAAGGCGGACTCATCGGCAAGGCGCATCGGGTGGGTGGGATCGGGGGAGCCGGACCGTTCATGGGGTGTGGGGGGAATTCCGGCACAAGGTCCGCAGTGAGGTGATCATGGGGTTAGTCACACGAGGGTGAAGGCTGCAAAGCGGAGCCGCTCTTTTTGGCTAGGATCAGGGGAAGGGGCTACGGCAGTTCGGGGTTCCCGATGGGCTCCTCGCAGCGGGGGCATTTTTCCCATTCGATGTTGACCATATCCCCGCAGAGCGAACACTGGCGGACGGCACCCGAGCGAAGCCGGGGCTCCCCCGCCAGATGGAGAAGGCCTTTCCGATTCAGGGGAAGGGACGGACGGGCAAAACCAGAAGCCGCGCGGGAGGAGCCTTCAAGCGGCTCGCCGCACCGGTGGCATTTCCCCCACCCTATCCGAATCATATCGCCGCACAGAGGACATCGTCCGATGCCACCGTCGGTGGCTTTCCGGAAATCCTTATCGGTACAACTGCGATGCATCTCTACCATCCCTCAGCTCCACTTGTAGGTTACATTCCCCCGGTAAAAGAATCCGTAAACACAGGTCAAAAGATCGTCAAACGGGGGTAACAACTGAGTTAAAGAATCCCTGGAATTGAGGCCCCGTCCCCTTGCCATAGGCCAATCGCACAATCCCGGCTTTCCCAAAATGCGTAGGGCCGCAAATTTGGGATGGGGGCTTTTCAGTATCCCCCCTTAAGTTAGCCGGCCGATGCGCCGGATCATCGGGCGATGATACGATAAAAGCTAGAGAGGAAGGCGAGGGGGAGTTCCCCCACCGATCTGAAAGGCAAGGTGAGCGTGATGACACACCTGACCGCAGGAGAGATCATTCTTCTGATCGTGCTGGTGCTGGTTACGTTCGGGGCATGCCTCTTGCCCGGCCTGTTCCGAAAGGTAGGGTACGCGCTCCGAAGGCCTGTGCCGGTGAAGATCCACCGGGATGATCTGAAAGCCCACCGGTAACTTCCGCCCGTTTTACGGAGCGTCAGTGATCGGTGGCGAGCATGCTCCCTGATCCCACCCGCTTCAACAGGGGAACAAAGCGGCGGTTGGCTATCGGTAAGGGGAACTCCTCGATCTTCTCAGGTGTAACCCATCGGTGATCGGCCGGGCCCTTCAGTCGGACGCTTCCGGAGATCCATCGGCATTCGAATACATCCATGACAATCCTGAAATGGGTGTAGGAGTGCCGGATCCGGGCAAGGTGATGGAGGAGCTCGACCTCGAGTCCGACTTCCTCTTTGATCTCCCGGAGACAAGCCTCCTCGGCCGATTCGCCGTTCTCGATCTTTCCCCCCGGAAACTCCCACAGCCCCCCGAGAAGCCCTTCGGAATGTCGGCGGGTGATGAGAATCCGATCCCCTTTATGGATCACCCCCACCGCCACCCGCTGAACGGGCACCGAACGCCTCCGCGCCCGTCTGGGATAGGCACTTACCGTTCCGCTCCGATGCGCCCCGCAGAACGAAACGACGGGGCACTCGGCGCATTGCGGATCTCCGGGGGTGCACACCAGCGCGCCGAGCTCCATCATCGCCTGATTGAAAGTGCCCGGATCGGATGGGTCCAATATCTCCTGTGCCTTTTCGCGGAAAACGTTCTGTCCGCGGGGATCGTTCGCGGGCACATCGATCCGGAAGATTCTCGACAGCACCCTTCTCACATTGCCATCCACAGCCGCATGCGGCCGGTTGAAAGAGATGCTCATGACCGCCGCGGCCACGTAGTCGCCCACGCCGGGAAGGGCACGAAAATCCGCGAAGGAGGAGGGAATCTGCCCGGCCCTTTGGGCCACGATCTCTTTCGCCGCCCGATGAAGATTTCGGGCGCGGGCATAGTAGCCCAATCCTTCCCACGCCTTGAGCACCGTCTGCAAATCCGATCGGGCCAGAGTTTCGATGGTAGGGAAACGTTCCACAAAGCGGAGATAGTAGGGGATCACGGTGTTCACCTGAGTCTGCTGAAGCATCACCTCGGAAACCCAGATGCGATAGGGATCGCGCGTGAGCCGCCAAGGGAGGGAACGATGGTTTTGCGCATACCATGAACAAAGGGCCCGGCGGAATTTCGGAAGGTCAATCGTGACTCCCTCGAGAAGGGAATCGCGGAGATCCTCCGGAAGCCTTGGGCAAGACCAGTAGATCATCCGACTGACCGATCCGCCCCGGCGAGCTGAGGACTGTCCTGATCGTTAGTCACTCTGGCAGAGGCGCGGCGCTGCCGGCGCCGGTCCACATCCTTCAAGAGCCGCTTGCGGAGCCGGATGGCCTGCGGTGTGATCTCCACCAATTCGTCGCGCTCGATGTACTCCAGAGCCTCCTCCAGACCCATCTTCAACGGGGCTTTCAGAACGACCGTGGCATCCTTGGAAGCGGCGCGCATATTGGTCAGCTTCTTCTGCCGGGTGACATTGGCTGGGATATCGTTGCTCTTGCAATGCTCGCCCACGATCTGCCCCTCGTACACTTGTTGCCCCGGTTCAACGAACATGACGCCCCGGTCGGCCAGTTGATCGAGGGCATAAGCGGTGACCTGACCGGTCTCGGTGGCGATCATCACCCCGTTGGCCCGTTCTTCGATTGCACCGCGAAACTCATCGTACTTAAGGAAGCGATGATGGATGACCGCCTCGCCCTGGGTTGCGGAAAGAAGCCGACTCCGGAGCCCGATGAGCCCACGGGCGGGGATCTCGAACTCCATGCGGGTTCGGGTACGTTGCGAATCCATTCGGATCATCTGGCCGCGCCGCTCCCCGATGAGTTGCATCACCGCACCCACATTTTCGGTGGGCACATCGACCACCATCAATTCGATCGGTTCGAGTTGCTTCCCGTTCTCATACCGATAGATGACCTCCGGTTTCCCGACCGTCAGCTCATACCCCTCCCGCCGCATGTTCTCGAGAAGGATGCCAAGGTGAAGGATGCCGCGTCCGGAAACGATGAACTCATCGGTTCGATCCTCCACCCGAAGGGCGATATTCGATTTGAGCTCCCGCTCCAACCGCTCCCGGAGATGGCGGCTCGTCACGTATTTCCCTTCCCGACCGCTGAAGGGGCCATCGTTGATCCGGAACGTCATGTGAATGGTAGGCTCATCAAGGGGCATGGTCGGAAGGGCAACGGGGTGATCCGGATCGGCGATGGTATCGCCGATCCCGAATTGCTCGAGCCCCACCACGGCAAAGAGATCGCCGGCGACGATGCGCTCCACTTCCTTGCGGCCGAGACCATCGAACCGAAAGATCTGATCCACCCGCTGCCGGATATGCCGGCCATGGGCATCAATGACCACCACATCCGCTCTGGCCTGAAGCGTTCCGGCAAACACTCGCCCGATGCCAATCCTTCCCACATAATCGTTGTAATCGAGGGTCGTGATCTGGGCCTGCAAAGGCGCCGCGGGATCGGATGCGGGGGGAGGGATATGCTCGATAATGGCATCGAAGACCGCATGGATCCCTTCGCTTTCGGGGGGCGGTTCCGGAGCCCGATTGGCCCACCCGCACCGGGCGGAAACATACACGGTGGGAAAATCGAGGGCCACATCATCGGCCCCCAGATCCACCAAGAGATCGAACACCTGATTGAGCACGAAAGCCGGGCGGGCATCGGGGCGATCCATCTTGCTGATCACCACCACCGGCCTCAACTTGAGGGCAAGGGCTTTGGAGAGAACGTAGCGCGTCTGAGGCAACACCCCCTCGGAGGCATCCACGAGAAGCAACACGCCATCGGCCATCTTCAGCACTCGTTCCACTTCCCCGCTGAAATCGGCATGGCCGGGTGTATCTATGATGTTTATATGGAAAGGACGCCCCCGCCGATCCGTGTAATCGATGGCGCAATTCTTGGAAAAGATGGTGATGCCGCGCTCACGCTCCAAGGGGTTGGAATCGAGGATGCACTCACCCTCGAGCTCCGTCTGACGGAAATGCCCGCTCTGGCGCAGAAGTTGATCCACGAGAGTGGTCTTCCCGTGATCCACATGCGCGATGATGGCTACATTGCGGATACTTTCCTCGAGCATAACCGGTCCCCAGCGCTTCCAATCCGGTCTCCCGAAAGCGCAAATTCTTCCATTCAAAGATGATAACACGGTCGGCCGGCGAAATGAACCGAAAACCGGCCCGACCCCATGAGGGGAGGAGCGAAGGTGGGGGTTCTCGGGGCGAAGGCGAAGAGTGCCCTATCCCCATGCAATGGGTCCGCCCGAGTTCTTCTCCGGCGCAGGCCGGCGCTCGATTCGAGGCTCGGCGGGCACCGCCGGGGCGGATGACGGCTTCGGGGCTTCCAGAAGCTTCTGAAGGCGTGCCGTTTGCTTGGCGAATATCCCCCCCATGAACGGCGGCCGACGGCCCACATAGCGGATCCGGCGGTATCGCGCCTTGAGCAACTTGGAGATGGGCTGCGACTGAATAGCGAGCAACTCCCGGATGAGAAGATTCCTCAGAAGCCGCGCCGCTTCATCCGGATCGGTGTGAGCCCCTCCTCTGGGCTCGGGCACGATCAAATCCACCACCCCGAGCTCCCTGCAATCCGCGGCGGTCAACTTGAGGGCTGCGGCAAGCTCACCGGCCTTCAAAGGATCGCGATGAAAGATGGAAGCTGCGCGTTCCGGGGAGATGACCGAGAGATAGGCATTCTCCATGATCATCACCCGGTCGGCGATGCCGAAGGCGATAGCCCCCTCACTCCCGCCCTGCCCGATGATCACGGTGATCACCGGTGTGGGGAGATCGGCCAGCAAAGCCATCGTGGAGGCGATGGCGTTCCCGATGCCGCGCTCCTCCGACTCGGGGCCGGGAGCGGCGCCGGGGGTATCCACCAGATTGATGAGCGGCAAGCCGAGCTTGCCGGCCAATTGCATCCCTCTTTGAACCTCCCGGAAACCTTCGGGAGAGATGTGGCCTCCGTTCTTATTCCGCTGTTGCCCGATGATCACCACCCCTTGCCCCCCCAGTTCCGCCAACCCCCCCACGATCGCCGGATCATCCTTGTAGGAGCGATCCCCGTGAATTTCGATGAAGACCGGGGACATCCGTACGATGTAATCGTGAGCCGTGGGGCGTTCCTTGTGCCGCGCCAATTGCACCGTCTCCCACGCCTGCTCTTGCGGATGGGTCGGCGCAAAATAGGGCATGACCTGCTTTTTGGTACCCAGCTTGTACCGCGAACTCATCACATCAAGCGTGATCGAGATGAGATGCCGGAGCTTGGTGCGGTCAACGATCTGATCGATGAGCCCATGCTCCAGATGGGATTCCGAAGAGTGATCCGTTTCCGAAAGGGGCGCCTCATCCGCTTCCTGTACCACGCGCATGGGGGCAAATCCGACCATGGCCTTTGGTTCGGCATAGATCACGTCCCCCAAGTTGGCAAAACTGGCATAGACCTCACCGGTGGTCGGATGGGTGAGCACCGAAATATGGGGAAGACCCGCATTGTGGAGCCGTTTCGCCGCCGCCGCCGTCTTGGGCATCTGGACGAGGGAAAGAACCCCCTCTTCGATCCTGGCCCCACCGGAAGAAACGACGGTCACGATGGGGAGCCTTCTTCTCGTCGCCGTCTCGAAGGCATGGGCGATCCGATCGCCCACCACCATGCCCATATTGCCGCCGAGGAATCCAAAATCGAGCACGGCCAAAACCACAGGATTCCCACCAATCGTGCACGTTCCGGTGACGACCGCCTCCGAGAGTCCCGTTCTCTCGCGGGCTTCCCGAATACGCTGTTCGTACGAGGGATTGCCGAGCATCTGTGAAGGATCCGGCGCACCGCCGTAGATCTCGAGTTCCTGAAAGCTTGCCGGATCCGCCAAAAGATAAATCCGCTCCCATGCGGAGATATTATGGTGGAATCGGCAAACCTCACAGACCCGATAGTGTTGATACAGCTCCGAACGCGCCAGAGAGGCTCCGCAGTTGAAGCACACCGCCTCTTCCGGGGGCACCCGTTTCAAAGGCTTGAGATCCACCGTTCTGGTCCGGCTCCGCCGGAGCCTTTCCCGTTCCACAAGATACGCACCATAGGCAATGATATCTTTCATAGCTCTCCTTCCTGCGGTCCCTGAGACTCTTCCTCATCCAAAAGGCCCTCTTCTCCCAGTAGATCCATCAATCTTACCGCCCGTTGATAACCGATGTGAAGCCTTCGCTGCAACAGCGATGCGGAGACATGTTCCGATTCCTCCGCGATCTGCCTCGCCTTGGGAAGGAGCGGGTCTTCATCAACGGCCGCCACCTCCAGTTCCGCAAATTCCTGCGCCACGCGGTCCGATGCCGGCGGGAAATTCTTGGCCGCCCAGTTTTTCCAGAACTTGACCAACCGATCAATCTCTTCATCGGAAACATAGCAACCCCGGATACGCTTGGGCTTGCTCGCCTCCGGAGGAATATAAAGCATATCCCCTTTGCCGAGAAGTTTCTCCGCCCCGATCGTATCGAGGATCGTCCGCGAGTCCACCGAGGAGACCACCGCGAAGCTGATCCGCGTGGGGAAATTGGCCTTGATGAGACCGGTGATCACATCCACCGAGGGGCGCTGGGTGGCCACAACGAGGTGAATTCCCGTAGCCCGCGCAAGCTGCGCCAACCGGCACAGGAGCGGTTCTACCACATCCGGGGTGGTCATCATGAGATCGGCCAGCTCGTCGATGATCACTATAATGTAGGGCATGCGTTCCGTGACCTTCGGGCTCCGGTTGTAGGACTCGATGTTCCGCGCCCCCACCGCCGCAAATTTGCGATAGCGATTATCCATCTCCTGAGTGATCCGCCTCAAGGTTTCCACCGCTCGATCCATATCCACGACCACCGGCGTCAGCAGATGGGGGACATCATTGTAGGCCACCATCTCCACCCGCTTGGGATCGATGAGAACCAATCGCACTTCCTGCGGGGTGGCCTGAAAGAGAAGACAGCAGACGAAGCAATTCAGGCAAACGGTCTTGCCGCTCCCCGTGGCCCCGGCAATGAGGACATGCGGCATTTTGCCGAGATCCCCGATCACGGCCTCCCCACCGGCCCCCTGCCCCAGAGCCACCGTCAGCCGGGACTTCGCCGCGGCCTTCTGGAAAACGGGGCTTTCCATGACGCTTCGCAGGGAAACGATGTTCGTACTCACATTGGGCACTTCGATTCCCACGAGAGCCTTTCCCGGCACAGGCGCCTCAATCCGGATATCCGAAACCGCGAGCGCCAGCGCCAGATCATTGGCCAGAGCGGCGATCCGGTCCACCTTGACGCGCGTCTTCGAAACCTCCTCCATGCGGAACTTCGGATTCCCATCTTTATCCAACGCCGGCCGGCCGTTCGAATCTCTTTCAACGACTTTTTTGTATTTGCGAACCCAGCCGGGCTCTACCCCGAACTGGGTCACCGAAGGCCCCGGATTGATCTCCCGCACTTTGACTTCCACGCCGTAGCTCCCCAGAGCTTCCTCGATCAAACGGGCGCGCTCCTCGTTGTTCGCCGGAACGGTATGATCCTTGCCGCCCGCCCGCAAGAGCTCCATGGGAGGCAATACGCGTTCCGTCTCGGGGAGGACCACCTCTTCCACCGGTGATGATTCCTCCTCCGGAACGACTTCGGCCGCCGCCTCTTTCTTCGCCGGGGAACCCCGAGATGATCGAGGGGACTTCCCCTCTTCCAAATGGTTCACCTTGACCTTCACCCCCCCTCCCCTCACCCGAGAGCCCAGCCCGAACCACAAGCCGCGAATCCATTCCCAAAACCGCCTCAAAGCAAGGACGAATTGCGGTCCGGCCCGATTCTTCCCCCACCGATACAAGAACAATCCCACCCGCCGCGCTCTCTGAGGAAAAAGAAAAGCCATTCCCGCGAGGATGAACCCCGCAAGACGGCCCCATCCGAACGTGCCGCCGCCCAGGGCATGCCCGAAGCTTCCCGCCAGCGTCTTTTCATGCAACGAAGCCCCCGCGATGGAAATATGAGGGCGGAAGAGGGAAATCAATCCCAGTACGGCCAGCGTGAGGAGGAATGCGCCCAGACAGAGATTCCATTTACTGAGAAGATCCCCCGCCCCACGCCTCCGGATGACCCATGCCAGCGCACCGATCCATGGGATAATCAAGAAGAGGCCGATTCCGAGCGCTTCGAAGATATTCCGTGCAATCACCAGCACCAGCACGATGAAGCCGATCGCCACCAGCGCCCAGAACTGCCAGGAGAAGGAAAAACGCACCGCTCCCTTGCCTACCTCTGGAGTCCGGCCCCTCTGGCTCCTGCCGCCTCGCTTCCGTTTCGTAGCGCCTTCCGCCATGGCTGAATCGCTTCCCGTAAGGCCCTCATTTCCCCAGCGGGGGAGAGGCAACCTGATACCGAACGCCTATGGGCATAGGGCATATCTTCGCTTGAATGATATTCTACATCAAGAAGAGGACTCCAAGCAGAGGCCCTTCTTGCGGATCAAAACAAGCTGAGTTGCCTGGGTTCCGACCCGGGAGATGTATCGGGACTCTGCGATGGAGGCGCCTCTTCCAAATCGCGATGGAGAATCGTTTGCGGGGTCTTCAGCGCTGCATCGGAGGGGACTTTACCAAGCCCCTTTTCGAGTTCGGCAAGGATCTTGGGGAGCTTGAGGATATCCGCTTCAAGGGTCTTGCGCAGGCTCTGTTGATGGAGAGCGGCGGCGGGGTGATACATGGCAAAGCAAACCCGGCCATCGGCCTTCTGGGCCGTGCCATGGATCCTCCCGATGCTCGCCCCCGGTGGGAAAAACTTGGCCATGGAATAACGGCCCAGCGTCACGATCACCTTCGGGGAAATGATGTCAATCTGCCGATCGAGCCATTTCCGGCACGCTTCAATCTCCTGCGGCAGGGGGTCGCGATTGCCGGGGGGGCGGCACTTGATCACATTGGCGATGAACACTTTCTTTCGATCCAGATTGATGGAGGCTAGGAGCTCATCCAAAAACTTGCCCGCGGGCCCGACGAAGGGCCTTCCTTGCTGATCTTCGTAAAATCCGGGGGCTTCGCCGATGAACATGATCTCGGCGTTCTCCGCACCTTCACCCGGCACCACGCGGGTGCGCGTTCGGGCAAGGGCGCACGCCCGGCAAAGCAAGATCTCCCGGTTCAAATCAGTCAAAGCACTCATCAGAGGCCCCCGAATCGCCAGAGAGCGAGCCGCCAAGGAAAAGACCACGGAACATCATCTCCGTGGTCTTTGTAAAATCCGCTCCGAAGATTGCTCCGGATCGTGTGTGCCGCATGTGGTCTCAAAGCTACCGCCGGACCGCCTAAGGCTCCGGCCCCCGGATCATCAAACCGGAAAACTGCTACTCGTCTTCGAATCCCCGTTCCCTGAGATAGTCCACCGCATCCTTGACCGTCAACAGCTTCTCGGCGTCTTCGTCGGGAATCTCCAGCGGATGACTATCGGTTCCGAATTGCTCTTCGAAGGCCATGACCAATTCGACCAGATCGAGGGAATCGGCATTGAGATCATCGGCAAAGGAAGCTTCCAGGGTGACCTCCGATTCGTCCACACCCAGTTGCTCCACTATAATGCTTCGCACCCGTTCGAACAATGTCGCCATGATTTTCTTGTACTCCTCCTCCTCCTGCGCAGTTTCAGCGTCATTATAGCATGAAAGATTCGCCTTGTAGAACCATCGCGCTAACAGAACCGAGAACGCCGTTGACGAATCGCGCCGAGTTCGTGCTCCCGAAAGCCTTGGCCAGTTCCACGGCTTCGTTGATGGCCACCTTGACTGGCGCTCGCTTATCGAAGAGAAGCTCGAAGATCGCCAGACGCAGGATAGTCCGATCAATGATGGAAAGCTGCTCCACCGGAAAACAAGGGGCAAAGCGCTGGATCATCTCATCGATGGCCGCAGTGTGGGATTGAACGCCGCTCACAAGTTCACGGGCAAACTGAACCGCCTCGGGGGGCAACGGCTTTTCCTCCACAAGGTGCTCGATCGCCATGAGGGGATCGTGGCCGGCACAGTCCGATTCATACAGGGCCTGCAAAGCCGCAATCCGTGCTTTTCTCCGAACCGTTTCCATAACCACTCACAACGACAGAGTTTTGATGGATTCAAGGGAATTGACGTTGACAAGCTTCGATTCTCGATCGATACGCTTGATGAGTCCGGTGAGCACCTGACCCGGACCGATCTCCACAAACGTGGAGACACCCCTTTCGATCATATACTCCACGGAAGGTTGCCAACGGACACACCCGCACACCTGTTCCAGAATGCCCTCGACGATTTCCCCGGCCGTGCACTTGGGTTGGGCAGTGGTATTGGCCACCACAGGCACCTTCGGATCGCGGAATTCAAAAGCGGAGACCGCTTTTGCCAATCCCTTGGCGGCCGGCGCCATGAGCCGCGAATGGAAGGGGCCGCTTACGCTGAGCCGAATCACCCGCTTGGCCCCTCGAGCTTTGGCCAGGTCCATGGCCCACGCCAGACTCTGATTGGTGCCGCTGATGACCGTCTGCTCCGGAGAATTGATGTTCGCAATCTGAGCACCGGTCTCTTGGCAGATTTCCTCGAGAGAAACCAGATCCAACCCGATCACAGCCGCCATCCCCCCGGGGCGCCTTTCCCCCGCCTCCTGCATGAGGCGGGCACGCTCCCGCACCAGCCGTATGCCATCGCGAAAACTGAGCACCCCTGCGGCCACCAGAGCCGTGTACTCGCCTAAGCTATGTCCGGCAACGAATTCCGGTTGAATGTTGCTTCCATTCCCGAACGCCGCCCGCAGACACGCGATGCTGGTGGCCATCACCGCCGGCTGGGTATGGAGTGTCTGGCGGAGTTCCTCCTCTGGGCCTTCAAAACAGAGTTTAGAGAGGGGAAATCCGAGCGCCTCATCCGCTTCTTCAAAGACCTGCCTTGCTTCCGGTGAGGCTTGATAGAGATCATATCCCATCCCCACCATCTGGGATCCCTGGCCAGGAAACACAAAAGCAATCTTGCTCATAGATTGCTCCGGTCAGGAGTTTGCGATTATGGTTCAAAACCATACTCCCCTCCGGCTCCCCATCTGCCGGAGGGGAAGAAGTTCTCCCACATCCGGGATTGCAAGGATTACTCTTTGGCCTTCTCGACCTCGCGGATCTCTCTTCCTTTATAAGTCCCACAGACCGGGCACACCCGATGGGGCGGCCTCGGCGTATGGCACTGGGGGCACGGCGCCAGCGTAGGGGGATCGTACGCCATATGGCTGCGCCTTCGGCCTATCTTGCTTCTCGATGTTTTCCGTTTTGGTTCAGTCATGATTGATCGAACACCCTCTCTTTAACTTTGAGCCGTTCTGATCTGCAAGCCACTCCTTCAGAGGAAGCCAGCGCGGGTCCGAGGGCTCGCTCGGACACTGGCAAGGCCCCTCGTTGAGATCATGCCCGCAACGAGGACACAGCCCGGCACAGTTTGGCTCACAGATGGGATTGACCGGCACGTTCAGCCACAGGTTTTGCCTGAGGGCTTCACTCAGGTCGAGGACATGATCTTCCGGGATCACGAACCCATCCGCCCTTTCTTCCGGTTCCACAGGAAGAGAAGCCACCGTAAGAATATCACCCGTCGGAAAGAACTCCTCCTCCATCGTAAACTCTATGTGATCTTCGAACTCCTTGAGACAACGGATACAGGTGCTCTGCACCGTCGTCTCGAAGACGCCGGTCACCAAGATACTCCGATTAGTCAAGAGCAACTTCGCCTCCCCCTTTACGGGAAAGCTCTCTTCCACCATCTCCTCGACCAAATAGGTCCGGCTGTCACCGACTGCTCCCTTCAGCAACTGAGCTACGTTGATTTTCATCGGTGAAACCCATCCGCAAAGCTCAGTTTATTGTAGTTTTAAAGCACTTCTTTGTCAAGGAAACCGCCCACTCCCCGAAAACGCGATTCCGCTTTGGAGGCTTCACGCTCAGGGTGAATGACCATGATCGTCTCATTCCGGGATAGCCCCCATACTCCGATGAACGATCCGGCTTCTCCGATCCCGCCCGCCCAAGGGGTTTTTAGAGGGACATCCCCAACACCCCGAGAGAGGTGTCTTTTGCATGCGCTTCTTCAATCGCTCCTTTTGTGGGGCAAGGCTCCTATTGCCTTCCATCAACCCCCCATTGTATAATCGCGTGGGTTTGCACCATGCAAGTGACGCTTTTGACCTATACGCCCGATCCGGAACGCGTTATTGCCGCCGCGGCGCGGCTCTCCACTTCCAAAGTGAGCGCATCCGAGCTTCGGGAACGGATGACGCCGGAACAGATCGCCCGTCTCCTTGATCATGTGATCGCTTCCGGTCATCTCTCCACACTGGAACATGCCAGTTTCACCTTTGCGGTTGATGGCATCTCGCGGGCGGCTTCCCACCAACTGGTGCGCCACCGGTTGGCCAGCTATACTCAGCAAAGCCAGAGATATGTTTCCTTCAAATCCTTCAGTGAACTCCGCTATGTGACCCCCGCCACGATCGTGGTCAAGGGCTTCAAGGGCCGCTTCGATGAGACGGTCAGGGCGATGCACGATCTCTACCGGCAGATGATCGAATCCGGCGTGCCGGCGGAGGATGCCCGATTCATCTTGCCCAATGCCGTCGAGACGCGGCTCGTGATGACCATGAACGCGCGTGAGCTCATGCACGTGTGCTCTTTGAGGCTTTGTCAACGGGCTCAGTGGGAGATTCAGGAGCTCTTTGCCAAGGTCAAGGAGGAAGTGGCGAAGGTGGCGCCGCGCATTGCGGCGGAATTCAAGCCCAAGTGCTACCGGATGGGTTATTGTGACGAGCGGGAGAGTTGCGGGCTCTTCCCCGTGAGGGAAGAAGTGGGGACAAAGCGTTAGAAAAAAGGCCTCGAGTGGTCATTCAAAAGGAGGTTGAAAGTGACGGCAAAGATCATCTCGGGAACGGAGATCGCAAAGGAAATCCGGGCCGAACTCAAAGAGCGAGTCAACAAGCTCAAGGCACAGGGAGTGACGCCGGGATTGGTCATCATCCGTGTGGGCGATGACCCCGCCTCGATTTCCTATGTCACGGGCAAGGAATCGGCAGCCAAGGAGCTGGGGATCTGGTCGGAGACCTATGTGCTCCCGGAAAAGGCCACCGAGAAGGAGCTCCTCGAGAAGGTTCAGGCGATGAACAAGGCGGAGCATGTGGATGGCATTCTCGTTCAGCTCCCGCTCCCCAAGCACATCGATCCGGATAAAGTCATCAATCTCATTGACCCCGCCAAGGATGTGGACGGGTTTCATCCCATCAACGTGGGCAAGATGCTCATCGGCGATCCCTACTTCATGCCCTGCACCCCCTACGGCGCGGTGGAACTGATGATCCGCTCCGGGAACCCGCCGGATGGCAAACATGTGGTGATCTGCGGCCGGAGCAATATCGTGGGGAAACCCCTCATGGCCATGCTGGTCCAGAAGAATAAGCGCGCCAACGCCACCGTTACCGTGGTTCACACGGGCACCAAGGATATGGCCAAATATACCCGTCAGGCCGATATCTTGGTGGCGTGCATGGGTGCGCCGGAAGTCATCAAGGCCGATATGGTGAAGGAAGGCGTGGTCGTCATTGACGTGGGGGTCAACCGCGTCGGCATCAGCGAGAAGACGGGCAAGCCCATATTGAAAGGGGATGTGGAATTCGAGACGGTGAAGGAAAAGGCCAGCGCCATCACCCCCGTTCCCGGAGGCGTCGGCCCCATGACCATCACCATTCTGATGATGAACACCGTTGTCGCCGCCGAACGGCGCGCCGAGCGGTTGGCCGGCAAAGGCAAAAAATAGGTCGAACGATCGATATCTGAAATCGTACTTCGGATCGGGTCTAGAAATACAAGTGGAATTTCAAGGAGGAACAAATACACATGCCCTACGATCCAACCAAAATGGCCGATTGGCAGATCTCGGAAGCGGCCGAGGTCAACATGCCGACCCCCGAGAAATGGGGCGAAATCTTGGGGCTCAAGAAGGACGAGATCCTTCCCATGGGCCGGTTGGCCAAGCTCGATTTCCTCAAGATCATCGAGCGCCTCAAGAATCGGCCCGATGGCAAATACATTGATGTGACCGCCATCACCCCGACGCCGCTCGGCGAGGGCAAGAGCACGACTTCCCTCGGCCTGATTGAAGGCTTGGCCAAGCGCGGCAAGCGGGTCGGCGGCGCCCTTCGGCAACCTTCCGGCGGCCCGACGATGAATGTGAAGGGGACCGCAGCCGGCGGCGGAAATGCGCTTCTTATCCCCATGACCGAGTTCTCGCTGGGCCTCACCGGTGATATCAACGATATCATGAATGCCCATAACCTCGCCATGGTGGCCCTCACCGCCCGGATGCAGCACGAGCGCAATTACACCGATGAGCAGCTCCAGCGCCTGAGCGGCATGCGGCGGCTCGATATCGATCCCACTCGTGTCGAGATGGGGTGGGTGATGGACTTCTGCGCCCAGAGCCTGCGCAACATCGTGATCGGTCTCGGCGGGCGGCAGGATGGTTACACCATGCAATCGAAGTTCGGAATCGCGGTGAGCTCCGAGTGCATGGCCATCCTCGCCATCGTGAGGGATCTGGCGGATCTCAAGAAGCGTCTGAATGAGATCACCGTGGCCTTTGATAAGCGCGGCAATCCCGTCACCACCGGCGATCTCGAAGTGGGCAATGCCATGTGCGCCTTCATGCGCAATACCATCAACCCCACCCTCATGTCCACCGCCGAGTACCAGCCGGTGCTGGTCCATGCCGGCCCCTTTGCCAACATCGCCATCGGGCAGTCGTCCATCATTGCCGACCGCATCGGCCTCAAGATGTGGGATTATCACGTGACGGAGAGCGGCTTTGCGGCGGATATCGGCTTCGAGAAATTCTGGAACGTGAAATGCCGCTACTCCGGGCTGAAGCCCCATGTGGCTGTGCTCGTAGCGACTGTCCGCGCCCTCAAGATGCACGGCGGCGGTCCCAAGGTGATCCCGGGCGTGAAGTTGCCGGATGCCTACACCAAGGAGAACCTCGCCCTTGTGGAAAAGGGCTGCGAGAACATGGTTCACCTCATCGGCGTGATCCGCAAGGCGGGAATCAACCCGGTGGTGTGCATCAACCGGTTCTACACTGATACGGATGCCGAGATAGCGCTTGTCAAGAGGATCGCTGAGCAGGCCGGCGCTCGATGCGCCCCATCCGAGCACTGGCTCAAGGGCGGCGAAGGCGCGCTCGAACTGGCCGATGCCGTCATCGATGCCTGCAATGAAAAGAACGAGTTCAAGTTCCTCTATCCGCTCGAAATGAAGTTGCGCGATCGCGTGGCACTGATCGCCAAGGAAGTGTACGGTGCGGATGGCGTCTCGTGGACCCCTGAGGCGGAGGCCAAGGCGAAGATGCTCGAGAGCGATCCCAAGTACGCCGATTACGCCACGATGATGGTGAAGACGCACCTCAGCCTCACCCATGATCCGACCTTGAAGGGTGTTCCCAAGGGATGGACCCTTCCCATCCGGGATGTCCTCATCTATTCCGGTGCCAAGTTCCTCTGCCCGATGGCCGGCACGATCAGCCTGATGCCCGGAACCGGCTCGGATCCGGCCTTCCGCCGCATCGATGTGGATGTCAAGACCGGCAAGGTCAGCGGCCTCTTCTAGATCGAGTGAGTCCATCTTCTGCGGGTAGATGGGCCGGAGGCCCATCTACCCGCCCCCCCATCCGCGATCGCTCATCCCGAAAAGAGCGATTCCGCTTTGCAGCCTTCACCCTCGGGTGACTAACCCCATGATCACCTCACTGCGGACCTTGCCCCGGGACCTTCCATATCCGATGAACGGTCCGGCTTCTCCGATCCCACTCACCCGCCCAAAGGGTTTTCTCGGGGGACACCCCCAATCCCCCCGAGAGAGGTGTCTTGTGCACGCTCCTCTTCAATCACTGTTTTGGGGGCTCATCACCTTGACGTTCCGCCCCCGTGCGTGTAGTCTAAATTTGTTTTTGGCGAATGCGGGGAGTGAGCGATGATCTATCTCTATGACACCACACTCCGGGATGGCGCACAGCGGGAAGGGCTCTCCTTCTCGGTGGAGGATAAGCTGAAGATTGCCCGCAAGCTCGATGAACTGGGGATTCATTTCATCGAAGGGGGATGGCCGGGCGCCAATCCGAAGGATACCGAGTTCTTCCGACGGATGCAAGGGGTTTCCCTGACCCATGCAACGCTAGTGGCTTTTGGAAGTACCCGGAGGGCCAATACCCGCCCGGAGGATGATCCCAATCTCCGCGATCTTTTGCACTCCGGTGCACGGGTGATCGCCCTTGTGGGGAAGGGTTCGGCAAAGCAAGTGACCAAGGTGCTCAAAATCTCGCTCGAAGAGAACCTCGCCATGATCGCCGAGTCAATCCGCTATCTGGTCTCTCAGGGGCGGACGGTCTTCTTCGATGCGGAGCACTTCTTCGATGGGTTCAAGGCGGACTCCGCCTACGCGCTTCAGGCGCTCGAGCGAGCCGCTGAAGCTGGCGCCGCCGCTGCGATCCTCTGCGATACCAACGGGGGAACGCTTCCGTTCGAGGTCGGTTCGATTGTGGAAGCGTCAAAGGCGTGCGGCATCCCGCTGGGGATTCATGCCCACAATGATGCCGAGACGGCTGTGGCCAATACCCTGACCGCAGTGCGCGCCGGAGCTGTGTACGTTCAGGGAACGATCAATGGATACGGCGAACGATGCGGGAATGCCAATCTCTGCTCGGTGATTCCGGCGCTGCAGCTCAAGATGGGGATCCCCTGCCTCGGTCCGGATCGTCTGAGCCGTCTCACCGAAACGGCCCGGTACGTCGCCGAAGTGGCCAACCTTCCACTGGACCCTCATCTGCCGTATGTGGGGGCCAGCGCCTTCGGGCACAAGGCGGGATTGCACATCTCCGCCATGGTGAAATCGGAGAAGAGCTATCAGCACATTGACCCTTCGGTTGTGGGCAATGTGGCTCATCTGATCGTCTCGGAGATGGCCGGGACGAACACCATCGTTCACAAGGCAAAGGAAATGGGATTTGACTTCGCCGCGCGAAAGGAGGAAGCACGCCGTATCCTCGAGCACATCAAGGCCATGGAGAGCCGCGGCTTCACGTATGATCATGCCGAGGCCAGCTTCGAGCTCATCCTGCGCCGGGCGCAACCCGGGTATGTGCCGCCCTTTGAACTGGTGGACTTCATGGTGGTGGTGGAACACCATCGCCGATTGCCCGTGCTGACCGATGACGGCATGCTTTCAGAGGCGATGGTCAAGGTGAAGGTGGGGGGCGAGATCTATCACACCGCCGCCGAAGGCAACGGTCCGGTGAACGCGCTGGATAGGGCCCTGCGCAAGGCGCTGTGTCAGTTTTACCCTGAGCTGACGGTCGTCAAACTGGTGGACTACAAGGTCCGCATCTTGGCGGAGAGCGAGGGCACGGAGGCTAGGGTGCGGGTGCTCATCGAATCGAGCGATGGGCGCGGGCAATGGCGGACGGTGGGGAGTTCCACCAATATCATCGCCGCAAGTTGGATCGCCCTCGCCGATAGTTTGGAGTACTGGCTGGTCGCCCGAAGGAATCTCCCTTCGGCGATTTCCCCCGATGGGTGAACCGGTTTTTCGGGATGGTGGTGGGGAAGGGGGGAGTTGAACCCCCACGGGTCGCCCCACAGGATCCTAAGTCCTGCGCGTCTGCCAGTTCCGCCACTTCCCCAATACGCTTTCATTGTATCATAACGATGGGTCTATCCCCTCAGGAAAGCCGAGGGGCTATTTCCTTCGCGTGATAGGTGATGATGAGGTCGGCGCCGGCCCGCTTGATCGCGGTGAGGATCTCCAGCGCCGCTCGTTCGGCGTCGATCCACCCCCGCCCGCCGGCGGCCTTCACCATGGCATATTCGCCGCTCACGTTATACGCGGCCAGCGGATGTTCGAAGGCCTCCCGGGCTTTCCGGATCACATCCAAATAGGCCAGAGCGGGCTTCACCATGACGATATCCGCCCCTTCGATGATGTCCTGTTCGATCTCCCGGAGCGCTTCCCGCACGTTCGGCGGATCCATCTGATGGGAGCGCCGATCGCCGAAGGCGGGGGCCGATTCGGCGGCCTCCCGGAACGGCCCGTAGAAAGCCGAAGCGTATTTGGCGGCATACGAGAGAATGGGGATATGGGTGAAGCCGGATTCATCGAGCGTTTGCCGGATGGCCCGAACGCGCCCGTCCATCATATCGGAAGGGGCCACCATATCGGCTCCGGCCTCGGCATGGGAAAGGGCGATTTTGGAAAGGAGCGGGAGCGTTCGGTCGTTATCGATCTCGCCGTTCGCGATCACGCCGCAGTGGCCGTGTGTGGTGTATTCGCACAGGCACACATCAGTGATGACCACAAGATCGGGAACGGCCTTTTTGATGGCCCTGATCGCCCGCGGGACGACACCCTTCGGATCATAGCCGGAGGAGCCGAATTCATCCTTTTCCCGGGGGACGCCGAAGAGGATCACCGCGGGGATGCCAAGGAGAGCGATCTCCTCCGCCTCCGGGGCGAGCCGATCCACCGAGAAGCGGAAAATGCCCGGCATGGAGGGGATTTCCTCTTTGACGCCTCTACCGTGGGTCACGAAGAGGGGATAGATCAAATCATCCGGGCGCACGTGCGTCTCGCGAACCATCCGGCGGAGCGTTTCCGTTCGGCGGAGCCGGCGCAGCCGGACTTGAGGGAATTCAGCCATTCGATGCCTCCTCGATTGCAGCCACCAGACCCGGGATCGTCTGCTTTTTGGCCACGATATCGACCTTGAGCCCTGTCCTCTCCGCGGCCGCCGCCGTGATCGGCCCGATGCAAGCGATCTTCGCCCGACTCGAAAGGAGCCGATCTTTCCCTACGGCATCCACGAGATTGGTCACCGTGGAAGAACTGGTGAAGGCGATGATGTCGATCTCTCTCCTCTCGAGCATTTGCTTTGCTCCGGCGGCGGATTCCATGGCGGGGCGCGTGAGATACGCCGCCACATCGTGCGGCTCGGCTCCCAACCGGGAGAGGCCTTCGACCAAATCCTTCGGCGCGATGTCCGATCGCGGCAGTAGCACGCGGCGACCGGCGATGCCCCGTTCCTTCAAGCCCTCGAGGATCGCCCGGGTGGTGAACGGTTCGGGAACGAAGTCCGCGAAGAGCCCCCGGGCTTCGAGCGCCTCCGCGGTGGCCGGTCCGATGGCGGCGAGCTTCGTTTTTCCGAAGTGCCGGGCATCGAGCCCGAGCGCCCGCACCCGATCCCATACGGCTTCGACGCCGTTGGCGCTGGTGAAGATCACCCAATCGAATTTCGGCAGATCCTGAATGGCGCGATCCAGTGCCGAGGGATCCGGAAGCGGCTGGATTTCGATCGCCGGGAGTTCGACCGGCTGAGCGCCGCGTTCCCGGAGCATTCCGGAAAGCGCGCTCGCTTGAGTGCGGGCGCGGGTGACCAGAACCCGCTTTCCGAAGAGCGGCCGGTTCTCGAACCACTTGAGCCTTTCCCGCAATCCGGCGACTTCTCCGATCACGATGACCGCCGGCGGTCCGAATCCGGCCTTTGCCGCCTTCTCCGCGATATCCCCCAAAGTTCCCGTCAGCACCTGTTGTTCGAGGGTTGTCCCTCGCTGGATGAGGGCCACGGGGGTTTGAGGGCCCCGGCCGTTCTCGATGAGCTTACGGGCGATCTCGGGGAGATTTCCCATGCCCATCAGAAAGATGAGCGTATCCACTCCGGTGGCAAGCTTCTCCCATCGGATACTGGAGGTCTCCTTGGTTGGGTCTTCGTGCCCCGTGATCACGGCGAACGAAGAGGAGACGTGCCGATGGGTGACCGGAATTCCGGCATAGGCGGGGGCGGCCAGCGCGGAAGAGACTCCCGGCACCACTTCGAACGGGATGCCCTCGGCGGCCAGCGCCTCGCACTCCTCCCCTCCCCGCCCCAGCACGAACGGGTCTCCCCCCTTGAGCCGAACGATCGTTTTCCCTTCCCGGGCCTTCTCGATCAGTATCCGGTTGATCTCGTGCTGCTCCTTTTCGTGCACCTTGGCCGATTTCCCCACGTAGATCCGCTCGGCCCCTTCAGGGACGAAGCTCAGGATGCGATCGTCGATGAGCCGGTCGTACACCACCGTCTCGGCCATCCGGAGACATTCGGACGCTCTCATCGTGATCAGCCCGGGATCCCCCGGCCCCGCCCCGACGATATAGACTTTGCCGCAATTCATCGTTTTCCCTTATCCGCTTCCCTTTCGCTCCTCTTTACCGAAGAGGATCGGGGAATCGCCCTCGATCTTCTGATGTTCCATTTCATGCTTTGGAGGCCAAGAGGGATGCGGCCCCCAGATCCATCATTTTCCGGGCAAGCGCTTGGCCCACCACTTCGCCGGCGGAGACGTTCCCCTCGACTTCGGCGCGAATGATCTTGCTTCCGTTCGGGCTGGCCACCATGCCGTGGAGGCGGAGCGTCCCCTTCGCTGCCGTTCCGAGGGCGGCGATGGGTGCCCGACATCCTCCGCCCATTGCCCGGAGGAACGCCCGCTCTGCGGTCACCGCCTCCCGGGTAGGCTCGTGATTCAGCGGGGCCACGAGTTCGGCGAGGCGCCGATCTTGGGAGCGGATCTCGATGCCGAGCGCCCCTTGGCCCACGGCGGGGACGAATGCATCCGGGGGAAGATACTGTGAAATCCGATCCTCCCACCCGAGGCGAATGAGGGCCGCCGCCGCCATGATGATGCCGTCGTACTGACCCGCCGAAAGCTTCCTCAGGCGCGTATCGATGTTGCCGCGCAATCCCCGGACCTCCAGATCCGGACGGAGCGAAAGGAGCTGAAAAGCCCGCCGCTGGCTTCCCGTCCCCACCGCCGCTCCTTTCGGGAGGGCGGTGAGGGGGCCATACGGAGAAACGAGCGCATCCCTCGGATCGGCCCGCTCCGGCACGGCGGCCAGTTCGAGTCCCTCGGGAATGGCGGTGAGCATATCCTTCAGACTATGCACGGCCAGATCGATCCGCCCCCCAAGGAGGGCTTCTTCCAGTTCTTTCACGAACACCCCGACGCCTCCGAGTTCTTCCAGAGAGCTCTTTCGATTCCGGTCGCCGGTGGTGGTGATCGTCGCGATCTCGAACTCGAGGTGTGGATGAAGGGCCTTCAGCCGATCCATCACCGATCGGGATTGAAGGAGGGCGAGCTTGCTTCCCCGGGATCCGATGCGTATGGTCTGATGCCGATTCACTTCTTGGTCTCTTTATCGAGGGCGAACAGTTCCCTCACCATTCGGACGTAGTCTTCTCCGATGTATCCGTTCTCCTTGAGGCGGGCGATGGGATCGTGAAGGAGCTTGTTCACGATGGCCCGGGTCATGGCCTCGAGGCTCTCACGTTGTTCCGGCGTGAGCGGCGGGAGTTTCTTGAGGGTCATTTCGAGTTGGCGCCGGCGGATCCGCTCGGCCTTGTCCGCGAGCGCTGCGATCGTGGGTTTGGCCTCCAGCGTTCGCCACCATTCGAGAAGCCGGTCGAGTTCCTCCGTGATGATGGAAAGCGAAGCGGCCACGGCGCGCTCGCGCTCCTCTCGATTATCCCCCAGCATTCGGTTCAAGTCGTCGATATCGAAAAGGGTCACCCCCTCGATCTCCTTGGCCGCCGGCTCGACATCGCGGGGGACGGCGATATCCACGATGACGAGAGCGCGGTCGGGGCGGGCGGACATCGTGCGGGCGACGAGTTCCCGGTGGATGACGAAATGGGGTGCGCCGGTGCATGAGATGACGATATCCGCCTCGGCCATCTCATCGGCGATCTCCTCGATCTCTACGGCACGGCCGCTGAAGGCCGAGGCAAGCGTTCGGGCGCGTTCCAGCGAACGGCTGGCCACGGTGATCTGTGGTGCCCCCCGCTGAGCAAAGGCTCTGGCCGCCGATTTGCCCGCTTCTCCGGCGCCGATCAAGAGCACCCGCAGGGCGGATACCTCGCGGCCCGTCACTTTTGTGGCCAGATCGACGGCGACCGAGCTGACCGAAAGGGCGTTCCGGCTCAAACCCGTTTCCGCCCGGACCCGCCGCCCGGTACGGATGGCGTTCTCGAAGAGCCGCCGCAGCGGCGTATCCACCATTCCGGCCTTCTCCGCCTCCTCGAGGGCTCCTCGCACTTGCCCGAGGACCTCATATTCCCCGAGAATCATGGAGTAGAGCCCGGCGGCGATCTTCGAAAGGCGCCGCATCGCCCGATAGTCGTGGTGAATGTAGAGATACGGGGAAAGCTCCTCCTCCGATAGACTGGCCCAGTCCCGGAGGAACTTGCGGACGGCCTGTTCGCCCGTATGGCGCTCATCGTCCAGAGCATAGACCTCGGTTCGGTTGCATGTGGCCAGAATGACCCCTTTCGGCACATACTTCCGGAGCGATGCCAGCGCCTCTTGGATCTGGGCTTTGGGGATGCCGAGCATCTCCCGCACCGCGAGCGGTGTGGTGCTGTAGTTCACTCCCACCGAACAGATCCGTGGGCCGCGGAACTCCGGTGCCTCCATTATCGCTGTGCCTCCATGAGCGCTTTCATCAAGCGATCCCTTGCCCCGTTGCGGTTCCCGCCCCGCAAGAGTTCGAGCAATGCCCCAAGATCGAGCGCTTCTTCCCATGCGCCGGCCGAGACGGCCGATCCCCTCGATTTCAATTCCGATCGAACCTCCTCCACGATCTCCACCAGAGCGGCGTATTCATCGCCAAAATATTCTTCTAAATCCTCCCGGATCCTTCGGGCGAGGGCCGGGCTCTTGCCGCTCGTGGAGACGGCCACGGTGAGGTCCCCCCGCCGGAGATAGGACGGCACGATGAAATTGGAGAGGCCCGGCGTATCCACCACGTTCAGCAGTGCCCCCGCCGCGCCGGCTTCCTCCGTCACTTGTTCGTTGATGCTCGGGTGATCGGTGGCCGCGATCACCACGAAGGCTCCTTCGAGATCTCCCGGACGGTATTCCCGAGGAAGCGCTTTCACCTTTCCCTCGCGCTCGAGCGCCGCAAGCTCGGGGCACAGCTTGGGACTGATGACCTCCACTTCTCCCCCGAAGTCGAGGAGCATGCGGACCTTGCGGAGGGCCACCTCCCCTCCGCCGATGACCACGCATCGTTTGCCCCGGATGTTGAGGAAGATCGGATAGTAGCTCATGATCGTTTTATCCCGTCCGAAGCGATCGCCCCGCCTTTACACCCGGTACTTCACCCGTTCCTTCTTGAATTCGCGAACGGTCGGCAGAATCTCGTGATCCCGAATTCCCGTGGCCTCCATCATCCGGACCACTGTGCTCGAATTCTCCTCCGGCCCTTTCCCGTGGATCATGCTGAAGATATTGTACCGCGGCCACTCGGGACTCGTCCGGCGCTCGTAGCAGTGGGTGACCTCTTTGAATGCGGCCAGCTTGAATCCCACCGCTTCCACCGATTCCGGCGGGACGGCCCAGCAGATCATGGCGTTGGCCACGAATCCGGCGTTTTGGTGTTCGACCGAGGCCCCAAACCGGCGCATGACGCCGCGTTCGAGAAGCGATCGGCAACATCCCAAGAATTCCTCCACCGTCAGCCCCACGCTCTCGGCCATGCGATCGAAGGGGCGGCTTGTGGCGAGCAAAGGTTGCTGAACTTCGTTGATGACCGCGCGTTCTATCGGCGTGAGAGCAGCGGGTGCCGCGTGTCTTTCTGCGGTGGATTCATCCGCCGGCATAGGGCCGTTCTCTTCGAGATCGAAGAAGAGCCGGATCTTGAAGAGGCGCAGGGCGGGTAGCTCGATCATGGCTTCGGGCTGGATCTGCTCCCGCAGTGCGCGCAACGCGTTTACAAGGTCCTCTTCGCCGCGCACCGCCAACGTGAACCAGAGATTGTAGAAGTGATCCCGCAGATAGTTGTGCCCCACGCCCGGATGTGAGTTGATGATCTCCGCCGACGTCTCTATGCGCTCGGGCGGCACGCGTATGGCCACCAGTGTGCTCCGGTATCCCAGCGCCCGGGAGTTGAAGACCGGCCCGAGGATGCGGATCAGCCGCCGTTCCCTGAGGCGCTCCACGCGCGCGATCACCTCGGCCTCCGGAATGCCCAGAGCCGCCCCGATCTCCGCGTACGGGCGCGGCACGAGGGGAAAATCCGTTTGAAGGCGGTTGGCCAGCGCCCGGTCGATTCCATCCAGCGGCTTGCTCATTTTTCCCCCGAATCTCTAATCGGCACCCGAGCGGCGCGGGGCTCGTAGATGCAGTAAGGCTCGGATTCGAGATAATCTCCGGTACGCTCGTAGGCCCGTGCCCGGCACCCGCCGCAGAGCCGCTTGAACTCGCATGCCCCGCACTTGCCCTTGAGAAGTGCAAGGTCTCGCAGATGCCGGAAGAGGGGGGAGTGCGCCCAGATACGGGCGAAGGGCTCGCGGCGCACGTTGCCCGCCTCCACATCGAGATATCCGCACCCCTGAACCCGTCCCGTGTGGGAGATGAACGCAAATCCGATCCCCGCCAAGCATCCGCGGCTCAAGGCGTTCAGCGTTCCGGGGTGTCCCCTTCGCGCCGGCGTTGAATGTGCACCCCTCTGTGCCACGATGCGCTGATAGTGCGGGGCATCCGTCGGCTTGAAGAAGATCCGATCCCCGAGCTCCCTCTGCTTCTCGTAAACCCAGTTGAGGATGCGCTCGTACTCCTCGGCCGGGAGTTCCGCTTCGGCCAGTCCCCTTCCCCTGCCGGTGGGAACGAGCATGAAGGGGTGGAAGGCCACCGCCCCCAGATCGAGGGCCAGAGTCAGCAGCCGGTCCAGATGGGGGGCATTCATTCGGGTGATGGTGCTGTTGATCTGCACGGGGATGCCCGCCCGCCGCGCCTCCCCGATGCCCGCGATCGCCGCTGCGAAGGCCCCCGCTTTCCCCCGGAACCGGTCCTGAAGCTCCTCGGAGGGGAAATCGAGGCTCACCCCGATCCGGGCGATCGGCACGGATTTGATGGCTTCGGCCGTCTTGGGGGTGATGAGCGTTCCGTTGGTTCCGAGCACCACCCGAAGGCCGCGGGAGGCGGCATACTTTCCGATCTCGAACACATCCGGCCTCAGCAGCGGTTCCCCGCCGGTGAGGATCAGAATCGGCTTGCCGATGGCGGCGATCTCGTCAATCACCCGGAAGCATTCTTCCGTGGAGAGCTCCCCCTCGCAGATCGTATCGTCTGCGGAGGCCCGGCAGTGGGCACAGGAGAGGTTGCATCGCTTGGTGATCTCCCATGCCACGAGCTGAAGGTTGGGGCTGAGGGGTGATTCCCCTTGCTCTTCCTTCGGCGAAGGGAGAGAGGACCGGGGTGAGGGCGGGATCCCGATCTCCTCGTCGGTGAGATAGCATGCCGGGTCTTCGGCCCACATGTCATCGAACACCGCTTCGGCCCGCGAGCGGAGATTGCCGTTGCAGAGCTCGAGGTATTTGCAAGCGGCGCAGCGCCCCTTGAGCCGGCCCCTTCGATCTTTGAGGCCCGCCATCACGGGATGGGAGGTATCGAGCCATATCTCTCCGAAAGGCCGATGGCGCACGTTTCCCAGTGTGAGGGTGCGCCAGAATTGATCGGGGTGAACATCCCCCCGCTCATCCACCGCCCCGATGCGGATGCCGGAGTTGTTCCCTCCGTTGATCCGCAGGAGTTCCAACACCCGGCCGGCCCGTTCGGGATCCTTTTCTCGAGCCTTGAGGTAAAGGTAAACGCCATCGGCATGGTTGGCGACGAGCAGCACTTCCTTGCGGAGTCCGCGCCGGTAGAGATCGGCCGTCCGGTCGCAGATGAGATCCACCGCCGCCCGCGTTTCGGCCGGGGTGAGGTCGGCGGCGCGCAGATCATTCCCCCGCCCGGCATAGGCCAAATGGTAGAAGCACAGGCGTTCGATCCCCTCCCGTTCCGCCAGATCGAAGAGGGCGGGGATCTCCTCCCGGTTGTGTCGGGTGAGGGTCACCCGGAGGGAAATGCGCACGCCCGCCGCCGCCGCGTTCCGGATGCCGTCAAGCGCCGCATCGAACGCCCCTCTCGATCCCCGGAAGCGGTCGTTCTTCTCCCCGATGCCGTCGAGGCTGATTCCTACCTCCCGGAAAGCAAGGTTTCTCAGGCGGCGGGCGGTTTCGGGACTGATGTGCGTGCCGTTCGTGGAAAGCACCAATCCGATGCCCTTGCCGGCGGCGTATTCGGCGAGGGTGAAGAAGTCCTCCCGGAGGAGCGGTTCCCCGCCGGAGAAGAGCAGAACCGGAACGCCGAAATCGGCGAGTTGATCGATGAGTTCCTTGGCTTCGGCGGTGGTCATCTCGGATTCCCCGCCGCCCTTGGCATCGGCATAGCAATGAATGCACCGGAGATTGCACCTCCGGGTGCAGTTCCAGACCACGATGGGCCGGGCCACGGATGCCGGAGCCAAAGGACCTCCCCCGTGGCCGTAACGGAGATGATCGCCCGGCCCGATCTCATCGAAGAGGAGCCGCGAGACTGAGATCATACCGAATCGCTCCTCGGTGCCGGGCGGCCGGCCCGCTCGTATGCCGCGACGAGTTCCAATAGCACCACATCGGTGATCCGGGTGACGAGGGGGATGACCTCGGCGGCACGGCCGTTTATGGCCTTGCGCGACTTGATCAGCCCGGCGACGGCCTCGATGAGCGGGGCCCGATGCGCCACGAACGCCTCGAGGGCATCGGTCAGGGGAATGTTCATTCGGACGAGGCTTTCCCCGAACTGACGTCCCGTCTCCGCCGCCATGGCGTGGGCTTCATCCCGCTTGCTGGGCCTCGAAACGTACATGAGCACGGCGCTGTGAACCTTTCTCCCCAACTGGCCGAGCCGGGCGCGCGAATCGGCGTCCAACCGCTCGTACCATGGGGTGCTCGCAAATCGCGTGTGAGCGATCTCCCGCTCCTGCGCCGGCGTCTGTTCGATGCGGGTGACCATTTCCTTGATGCCGCTGCCTCGGAATCCGGATTCCTTGAACCGCCGGATATCCGTCTCATCGTAACGCCGATGGCCGCCGGGGGTGATGAAGGCCTTGATCCGCCCCTCGGCAGTCCACTGGCGCAGGGTGACCTCGCTCACACCGAGGAGGCGGCTGGCCTGCCGGATGGTGAGGAGGCCGTTGGGGTGGGTGGAAGAATTCGATGGCATCGTGGGCTGATTCCGCAAATCTACAAAAACCTGTAAGATCATACCATGCCCCGGAGAGGAATTCAATTCCATCGTCCGACCCGAAAAGAGCGATTCGGCGCTGATCCCATCCCCCCGCCCGGAGGGTTTAGTTGGGGGACACCCCCGATCCCCCGGCAGAGAAGTATCTCTGCACTCTCTTTTTTGAAAAGAGCGATTCGGGGCTGATCCCATCCACCCCGCCCGGAGGGTTTAGGTGGGGGATACCCCAATCCCCGAGTGAAGTGCCTCTGGGCTTTTCCCCTCGCCCGATGTTTTCGAGCCCGAATCTATTGCCCCACGCCCATGAATTTCCTACCCCAAAGATGCGGGAGGGCCCTCTTGCCGGCGGGCTCGGCGATGCGTATCATCGGGGTATTCGGTTAAGGATTGCCCAGCATGTTCGAGAAGATCGTGGTCCCGCTCGATGGCTCGGAGTTGGCCGAAGTGGTCCTTCCCTATGCCGAGGAGTTGATGCGGCGGCTCGGCTCGCAACTTGTTTTGCTCTCGGTCTGCGAGGGGGGTGAGGGGAAGGAGCGCGCCGAATATCTCGATACGGTGGTGGCGCGGCTCAAGCGCCGCGCCGCGCGCTATGCGGAGCGCCACCCCGGCATGCCGGTGATCGAGCCGAATCCGGAGGTGGTGATCCTCGAGGGCAAGCCTTCGGAGGGGATCATTGACTATGCCGAGGCCAATCGGATCGATCTGACCATGATGGCCACGCACGGTCGCTCCGGGATCGGGCGGTGGGCGCTTGGGAGCGTTGCCGATAAGGTGATCCGCGGGCTCTCGCGGCCGGTGTGCTTGATTCGGGCGCGGGGTTGCCAATCGGAGGTTCACCCGGATTGTCTTGTGGGGCGGATCTTTGCGCCGCTCGATGGCTCCGAGGCCGGAGAGGCGGCGCTTCCGTACGTGGAGGCGCTCGCTGCCAGAGCGCGGGTCGAAGTTGTCCTCTTTCAGGTGGTTCCCAAACCCGAGCGGCCGGGGGAGGTGACGTGGATGGAGATCCGGAAGCTCGAAGAGCGCAATGCCCGCATCTATCTTCATAAAGTGCAGAGCAATCTGAGCAACAAAGGAATCACGGTGAGAAGCGAGATCGAGTTCGGGGGCAACCCCGCCGAGCAGATCATCGAGGTCTCGGCGAGGGCGAGCGCCGCCGTGATCGCGATGTCCACCCATGGGCGGACGGGGGTGAACCGTCTCGTGTTCGGGAGTGTGGCGGAGAAGGTGCTCCGGGCGGCCCGAACCCCCCTTCTCCTCGTCCGGGCGCCGGGCGCCGAGACCCTCAGTGAAGCGGAGGGGGCGGATGGTGTGTGCAAAGGGGGCTACACGAAATGGAGCTCAGCCCACGAGAGCTTTGTCTAGGGCGGGCACTTGGCGCACACGGACATGAAGAGCGCCGTGCTGAGGTACCGATCGCCCCGGTCAGGGAGAAGCACCACGATCGTTCCGGATGAGAGTTCCTTAGCGATTCGAAGTGCCCCCGCCACCGCCGCCCCGCTCGACATCCCCACAAAAAGCCCCTCCCTGAGCGCTAGCATCCGGGTGGTCTCGAAGGCCTCTTCATCGTTTACGATGAGCTTTTCATCCAGCGCCTCCGGCCGATAGATGCCGGGCACGATGGATTCGTCCATGTTCTTCAGTCCCTGAATGGTATGCCCACGGCCCGGCTCCACGCCCACGATTCGCACCGAAGGCTTGCGTTCCTTGAGATAACGGGAAACCCCCATCAGCGTGCCGGTGGTGCCCATTCCGGCCACGAATACGTCCACCTCCCCTTTGGTCTGGGAGAAGATCTCCGGGCCGGTCGTCTCGTAATGGGCCAGCACGTTGGCGGGATTCTCGAACTGATTGGGCATGTAGTATTTTCCGGGGTTCTCCTCGAGGATGCGGTGGGCGCGGAGGATGGCCCCATCGGTGGCCTGGCAACCGGCGGTGAGCTCGATCTCGGCGCCGAAAGCGGCGATCGTTTTTTGTCTCTCCACGCTCACGCATTCGGGCATGGTCAGCTTCACCCGGTAACCCAGCGCCGCCCCGATCATCGCCAGCGCGATTCCCGTGTTGCCCGAGGTCGGCTCGAGGATGGTCTTATCACGCGTGAGCTCGCCGGATTCGATGGCCTTCCGGATCATGTAATAGGCCGGCCGATCCTTCACCGACCCCCCGGGGTTGCTCCCCTCGAGTTTGGCCATGAATCTCACCCGATGGTTGCCGTTGATGTTCCTGAGCTCCACCATGGGCGTGTTTCCGATCGAATCGATGATACCCATCCGTTCTCTCCACGATGATCTTTTTTGCAGCCCTATGGCTCGACGATCCGCTGAACCAGACTGATCACCACCACGATCCCCACATCCTGTACGCTGGAGTTCTCCTCTTTGGTTTCGAGGTTTTTGCTCGTTATCCTGACCCGGAAGTTAGTGGCGAAAGCTCCGCCCACCTCCAACGGGCCCCGGAACTCCTCGATCGGGGTATCCCGGATCGCCCGGGTGAAGTGGGGGACATTCGAGATCCAACCGCCGTTGCTCCACGAGTATCGCTTGGAGGTGGTGAAGAGCGGAATGCTGAACGCCTCCCCCTCGCCGCATCCGAGGAACTCGTAGGTTATGAGATAGGAACCTTCCTTCATCGTGATCTCGGTGGTCTTCGGCGGGCTGAGGGTCACGCCGAGGCTCACCACATCGAGGTCGTTGTACTCCGTTTTGAGGCTCCCGTCCGGTTGGCGCACCGCCGGGATCGAGAAGACGAACCGCACCACCGGCGGCCATCCCGGTACGAACGAGAACCATTCCGCCCGTTCGAACTGGATTCCCGGGGCGGTTTTGACCGTTCCATCGATGCTCACGGAGATGGGGTTATCATCTGTGCCGAACACTTTTCCCGGCGGGGGGAATTCCATGCCGGTGAGGTCATAGGTGGCCGAGATGGTCTGGCGGGCGGGGATATCCTGAATCTCCACCGGTTGGGATTCGATCACATATCCGCCGAGATCGTAACCGACCACGATCTTATCTCCCACGGAAGCCTTCACAGTCATGGAGAACTGGTTCAGGTCATCGGCGGCGTAGAGCTTGACCGGCTCTTTCTTGTTGCCGATCCGCACGTAGGCCCCGTTGCGGATGGGGAGCCGCTCCGGCCATTCAGTGTTCGGCTTGAGGGTGATGCTTCCGAAGACGGTATAGCTGCCTTCATCTTCCGGCTTGACCGAGGCCTTCACTTCGAAGCGGGGGAGGAACCGCTCGATCACCGCCTCCGCGGCCCGCACGGCGGTGGGGATGAGCACCCGCTGCTGATCTCCGATGACCACGTTATCCATCGTGTAGGACGGGGTTTTGGTAAGCCCCATCCGGTACCAGAACGATTTACGCGCCTGCCGCACGTATTGCCCGTCCACATAGCTTTCGATGTAGCCCGATTTGCTCACGCTGAGGGCGCTCATATCCGGGAGCGGATAGGCCGGTTGGCCGTTGGCGGTGGTCGTCTTGCCGGCGAGGGGGACGGTGTCCTTGGAGAAGAAGTTCCGGTTGGTCCATGAGGCCAGATCGTGCATGAGTCCGGCAATGCTCTGATCGTAGTTGATGGCCGGGGACCAATCGGTGGAATTATTCTTGCGCACCTCGGCGGCGCCGGTGGCGTATTCGAGGGGATCGGCATCGTTGAGGGCGTGTCCATCGTTGCGGACGTGTGCGGGCACGGCCATATCGGCCACGAGGTGCATGGTCTCGCCGAGCGAGCGCCATGCCTGCCCGTAGAATTCGTTTCCGGCGGTCTTATCGGCGAGGGCTTTCTTGAAGTATTCCTTGGCATCGGGCCATGAATAATCTTGGGAATAGATCACCTCCATGGCGCCGAGCCCCTGATCGCGATCCATGGCCCAATCGAGGGCGCTGATCTCGGGGTTGACGGCGATCGTGCCCAGCGTGCGCGTGAGGAGATCCGTCACCCAGCGCTGATCGGTGAGCCATGGGGTGGTCCGGTTCGTTGGATCGTAGAAGTGCCGGAGGGCCATCGGTCCTTCGGGCTCGTCGGCGGAGAAACCGCCGTCGATGATCCAATCCCGGAGCTCTTTTTGCCGGCGATTGGTTTGGGTCTTATTGAAGAGATCGGTCCCGTCGGAGGGATCCCAAGCGATGCCCCAGGCCTTCTCGCCGTCGAAGGTTGTATTCCTGAGAAGGGGGTTATCGGCCTTGCGGGTCTCGAAGAGCTCGATGGCGAGCCGGTTGATCTCGGGGTGAGCGGATTGGTTGCCCCATGCGCGGGCATCGGGGGGCAGCAGGGCGCCGGTAAAGGTTGCGGCCAAGGTGAGGAGCGCAAGCGTCCCGATCAGAATCCGCCGAGCTTCCATGTTCCTTCCTCCTGAATGATATAGAACGAAAGGGTCTCGCCGGCATAGGTGGTCTCGTAAAAGACCATCCCGGGGTAGACTTTGACCGGTTGCGCTTCGGATAGCGCCCGGGCCAGTTCCTCCCGGAGTTCCGGAGAGGTCAGATCGAGCTCGCCTTCCATCTGGATTCCCACGTTCTGTTCGAGGAGCCCGAGGAGCGCGGTGCTTTCGCCGGACTCGAGGGCGCTCACGATCTGGTTTTGTGCCGTACGGGCTTCCTCAATAATCGCTTTTTCATCGTAATAGGGGGTTGCGGATGGTGGGGTCTTCTCGGTTTCCCCGCCGCCCCCGCTACCCCCGCCGCAGGCGGAGGCCAGAGAGAGAAGGGTGATCAACAGAAGGGAAAGCGGCATGAGCCTAGGGAAGGTCCTTCGGTGCCACATGGGGATTGAGGCCTCCTTTTTGTGTGATGGGCGGCTCCTTCCCTGCCCGGAGATTCCCGGGGTGGAGGGGAAGCCGCCCTTCTAGAGGTGATTCTATCTGCCCGCTGGGGGATTGTCAAAGTGGGATCGTGGGGGTGGTGGCCTAACCCCCCGTCCCCCTTCCCGGAGCGGGAGGGGGGTGTCTTTCGGTCCCCCTTTCGAGGATTCGGCTCTTTCGCACCCAGAATTAACTTCAGCCCCTATCTTATATCGCTCTTCACCTCTCAGGTTCGTACCAGATGGGTGAAGTTATCGCTCGTTCTTGAACGATTTTGGCCACGGTGGGATCCGAGCAACTCTCGGGCCGCTCTTCCTCAGGGAATGAGTTGCAGTCGTACTGCCTCCAACTGCAGCTTGGATTCTCGATGACCCGGACGTAGTAAAAAGCGGGGACATCCGGATCGAAATCTGGATCTGTCCATACTAGTCATACTGAGAAACGCACCCGACACCGGCGACCCCACCCTTTCCGGGTGTATCCCCGCAATCAACGAAGTCCGCCTCGCGGATCTGCTCGAAATCGCATTGTGGATCGTAGGGATCCCCTCGAACCCGTTCTTGCACTCCATGCTCCCTTTGTGCTGATGGAACTCGACCAGCGGCTCCATCTGCGCCCGGATCGCGGCAGCTTTCCGTTGCTCTTCTAGGCTCAGGTTTTCCCCGTAGTCCATGCCCGTGAACTTGTGGCCATTAGACCAGTTTGAGTTATGAGGGATCGCGATGCAATCGCAGCCATTCTCGGCTTGCAGACAGGTTTCATTCAGCCGACAAATCCATATGAGAAATATGTTCGATATCGCAGGAATTATAGGCGAGGGGGTACGTGTGTCAACTTGGATGGATCGCCCTCGAAGCGTTCGGCCAGATCTTGTGCCGAATAGCGGAGGGGATTTTGGTGAAGAAGAAGCCAGACGCGCATCATACGCTCCGTCTTTCTGAGACGATCCATGAGAGTTCCCCCGGGAGATTTTGCTCACATTATAACGCGGGAAGCATCCGAGCGCAAAATCGGGGGGCAAATGCCGATCACGGCCCTCGTTTGATTCAGAGGGATTTGAGGTATCCGCGGATGTATTTCTCCACCGCCGCGGCCGGCCGGTATACCCCGAAGTGTCCCTCGCAGAGGATATCTGCGCGGAGCGCGATCAGTTTCTCCAGAGAGGTTCGCGCTTTCCGGCGATCCGCCCCCCATTCGGGGAGATACGGCCCGTGGATATCTTGCCCGAAGAGCACCCGGCCCTCCGCCGTATCGAGATAGGCGGCAATGCTCCCGGGGGTATGGCCCGGGATGTGAATCACCTGAATTTCCTTCCCGCCGAAAGTAAGCGTGTGATGATCGCCGGAGAGGCGCATATCCACCGGCGAGGGCTCGTAGGGAATGCCGTAGGCTTCCGCCCCCACATTTGTTCCCCGCTCGATGCTCTCTGCATCGAGTTCATGGGCGATGATCCGGGCGCCGTAGGCATCGCGGAAGCGGCCGAGCGCCCCGATGTGATCGATGTGCGCATGGGTCACCAACACCGCTTTGATCTGTTCCGGATTGAACCCGAGGGCTCGGATGTTCGCGACGAGTTTCTCGAAGCTCCGGCCCGCCCCCGAGTCCACGAGTATGAGCTCATCCCCGGCCGCGATGAGATACACGGCACAGTCGTAGGGGTCCGAGAGCCCCGATCCCCCGATCGCGTAGATGTTCGCACACACTTTAGAAGGTTTCGGCATGGTTTCTCCTTTCCCTATCCTTCCCCTTTGAAGCGAGGGAGGCGGATCGTATTCCACTCAGGAGTCCAGTCGTGCGGCGCTGAATCGGCGGGCGAGCCTTCGCCACCCCAGATAGGCGAAGAGCACGGTTCCCCCCAGAAGGATGATGGCGGCCCCGGAGGCCACATCGAGCTCGTAGGAAATCCAGAGTCCGCCGAAGGTGAACACCGCTCCGAAGAGCACTGAAAGGAGCATCATCTTGCGGAGATCGTACGTGAATTGTCTGGCCAGTGCGGTAGGGATGGTGAGGAGTGCTACCACCAAGATCGCTCCCACCACCCGGATGAGGAGCACCACCGTCAGGGCGATCATGCACAGGAGCAACAAGTACAGGGTATTGACCGGAATGCCGATCACGGTGCTGAATTCCTCGTCGAACGCAAGCGCCAGAAATTCCTTGTAGAGGGCGGCGACCATCCCCACGATGATCGCATCCAGAACGATCATCATCACCAGATCCGAATTGGGTACGGTGAGGATGTTGCCGAAGAGATAGCTGAAGAGGTCCGGGGCATATCCGGGGGCTAGGCCGATGAAGATGATCCCCAGCGCCATGCCCATGGTGAGGAGGATGCCGATGGCGGTATCCTCGGCCAGACGTGTCTTGCGGGTGATGAATCCGATCCCGAGCGCCGCACCGAGCGAGAAGATCAGCGCTCCTGTGATCGGACTGAAGCCGGCAAGGTACCCCAGTCCGATACCTCCGAAGGAGGCATGGGCGATTCCCTCGCTGATGAAGACGATGCGCCGGACGATCACATACGCGCCGATGATGCCGCAGGCGATCGAAGCCAAGAGCCCGGCAATGAGGGCATTCTGCATGAATTCGTACTGGAGCGCATCGAACATGATCCTTCACCGTCTCCGAATAAGGGGCCTTGCCCCGAAGCCGTCGTTTCAGTGTTCCTTGAGCACCCGGTGCGGGATCTCCCCGTGTGCGATCATCTGAACCGGGCACTTGTAGGTGGCCTCCAGAATTCCCGCCTCGATCTCGGGGGAGCCGTGATGGTACAGTTGCCGGTTGAGACAAGCGATCTTATCTACATAGACCGATACGGCACTGATATCGTGCGAAACCAAAACCACCGCCATTTTGGAGCGAAGGTTTGCCAGTAGCTCATAGAACTCCGTCTGATGGGCGGTATCCACGCTGGCCGTTGGCTCGTCGAGGAGGAGGATCTCCGGCTCCGATACAAGCGCCCTTGCGATAAACACCCGCTGTTGCTCCCCACCGGAAAGCTTCCCCATTTGACGGTTGCGGTGTTCCCACATGCCCACTTGCCGCAGCGCATCTTCGGCCCGGAGCTTATCCCCACGCCCGTAGGGTCGGAAAAGGCCCACCTTCCCGAACCGGCCCATGAGCACCACATCCCAGACGCTGATCGGGAACTCGCGGTCGAACAGATTGTGCTGGGGCACGTAGCCGATCCGGGAGCGGCTATGTGCGGGCGGTTTCCCGAACACCGTGATAGTGCCCCGGGAGGGATGCACGAGTCCGAGGATCAGCTTGAGGAGCGTGGTCTTGCCCCCGCCGTTCGGCCCGATGATGCCCAAAAAATCATTCTCCTCGATGGCGAACGAGATGTTCTCCAAAACGGGGATGCCGTTGTATTGAACGGAGATATTTTCCAGATTGACGATCTCTCGGCCCATCCCATCCCCCTCGGGCATAAAGGCGGCTACTCCATGGCGGCGATGAGCTGGTTCGCCAGCTCTTCCATGCTGCGAAGATAATCCCTGGCCAGCGGGTCCACCAGAATCACTTTGCCTCCGATCTCGTCGGCGATCACCCGGGCGCTTTGCGGGTTGAACTGGGGCTCGGCGAAGATCACCCGGATCCCTTGCGCCTTCGCTTGGGCAATGAGGCGCCCCAGATCCGCCGCGCTGGGCTCCTTGCCCTCCGCTTCGATGGGCAACATGGTGAGGCCGTATTCTCTGGCGAAGTATCCGAAAGCGGGATGATAGACCATAAAGACCGGGTTTTTCACCTCTGCAAGGCCCGCTCGGATTTGGCTATCCAGCGCCTCCAGTTTTGCGATGTATGCATCGCGGTTGGATTCGTAATAGGCGCGGTTCTCCGCATCGACGGTGCTGAGCCCGATGCAGATGTTCTTCACCATGATTTCGACATTGCGGGGGGACATCCAGATGTGGGGGTCCATTTCGCCTTTTTCCTCCCCCACCCCTTCGATGAGCTCGATCCCCCGCGAGCAATCCACCACTACGAGGTCCTTGTTCATGGCGATGAGCTTATCCGCCCACGCGAGCTCGAACTCCACCCCCGAACCGACCTTGGCATAGAGCTCCGCTCGATCCACCTCTTTCATCTGGCCGGGGGTGAGCTCATAGGTGTGGGGATCGGCTCCCGGAGGGACCATCACGGTGACTTTCACCCGGTCCCCGCCGACCGCCTCGGCGAACTCGGCCTGCGGCAGAAGGGTGACGATCACCCCGATTCGATCCGCATCCGGGGAACTCTGGGAGCAAGAGATGGCTGTGCTGAGCACCGCGGCTATCACGATCAGCGCTGCAAGACATGGACTCACGGATTTCATTTGAGAATCTCCCCCGCGGCCCGGCTTCGACACTCGGGGCAGATGCCGAAGAACTGAAGGCGATGGCTTTCGATGGCAAAGCCCGTCTCCCGGGCGAGCTTCCGCTCTAAATCCCCCAGATTGCAATCCGAAAAATCCGTCACTGCCCCGCATCCCGAACAAACGATGTGATGATGGTGCCCTTCCGGCGCCAGGGCATAGCTCTGGGATTTTCCGGAGCTCTCGATGCGGCAAACCAGACCGAGTTCGAAGAGCGCTTCCAGAGTCCGGTACACCGTGACCAATCCGATCTTTGAGCATGTGCGTTTGGCCCGCGAATAGACCGCTGCCGGCGTGACGTGTTCGTTGCTGGAGACGATCGCATGGAGCACCGCCCGGCGCTGGGGGGTGATTCGGTATCCGTTCCGGCTCAGGATAGCGGCCAGCGTCTCCTCTGAAGGTCTCATGGGAAGATAAATGAAAATGATTTTCAGTTATTGTACCGCCGGCATTCGATTTTTGTCAATCGAACCGCTCCTTCCCGAAAAGGGCGATTCCGCTTTTCAGTCTTCATTCTCCGGACCTTGTGCCGGAATTCCCCCCACCCCATGAACGATCCGGCTTTTTCGATCCCACCCACCCGCCCAAATGGTTTTCTCGAGAGATACCTCCTATTCTCCGGCAGAGAGAAGGCGTGTGCACGCCCTTTTTCGATCGCTCCTTTGGGGGCCTTTTCGGGATGGCAAGCCCATCTTGCTATTGAGAATCGGGGGACGGTATCCTATGGGTATGCTCCGTCCGGTGGATTGATTCCGCATTGCATCGGTCGCTTGTGGCAAGTTCCGTTTCGTATCCCGAATGAGGAGGGGAAGCCATGGACTTCGCGCTCACTCCCTCGCAGGAAGCCTTCGCCCGAGAGTTCCGGGCGTATCTCGATCGGCATCTCACCCCGGAGATCCGGGAGGAAAGCCGTCGATTCTTGAACATGAGCAAACGCACCGATCCCGGCACGTTCGGGCGGGGTGAGTATGGCGGGCCGAAATCGAAGCAATTCGTTCTCCGGTTGGGCCGGGATGGTTGGTTGGGCGTGGGCTGGCCCAAGGAATACGGCGGCCAAGGCCGTTCCCCTATGGAACAGCATCTCTTCTTCGAGATCATCTATGGCGAGCGGGCCCCTTTCCCCGTGCTGACCCTCAATGCCATCGGCCCCACCATCATGCGCTTCGGCACCGAGGAACAGAAGCGTTTCTTTCTCCCCCGGATCCTGAGGGGCGAGCTTGAAGTGTGCATCGGATACACCGAGCCGAACGCCGGTACTGATCTCTTCTCGCTGACCACGAGTGCGGTGAGGAAAGGGGATCATTACATCATCAACGGCCAGAAGGTTTTCACCTCCATCGCTCACATTGCCGATTACATTTGGCTGGCCGCCCGCACCGATCCGGATCCCTCCAAAAAGCACCGTGGCGTTTCCCTATTTCTGATCCCCATCGATACCCCGGGAATCGCCATCACGCCGATCTACACGCTGGGCGGGCACCGCACCAATGCGGTCTTTTTCGACGAGGTGAAGGTGCCCCGCTCGTGCTTGATCGGGGAGGAGAACCGGGGATTCGAGGCGATCGTATATCAGCTCGACCGCGAACGGATCGCGCTGGTGGCCTCTTCCCCCATGACCCGCCGCATCCGCAAGGCGATCGAATGGGCGCGGGAAACGCGGATCAACGGGAAGCCGGTCATCGAGCATCCGGGCGTGAAAACCCGCATCGCCGAACTCCTCGCCGAGGTGGAAGTGCTCAAGCTCCTCAATTTCCGGGTGGTGGACAACATGACCAAAGGCCTTCCCGTATGGGCCGAGGCTTCCACGGTGAAGGTCTTCGGATCTGAACTTAACATAAAAATAAACGCTACTCTTCTGGAGATCTTCGGCCCGTATGGGCAGATTCAGTCCCCCGATCCGCTGGCCCCCGCCGAGGGATTGGTGGAGGAACATTTCCGGGACGATCTCATCTTCATCTTCGGCGGCGGCGCCAACGAGGTGCAACGGGATATCATCGCCATGGTGGGATTGGGCATGCCCCGGTCCCGATAGGGAGGCACGAGATGGATTTTGCCCTCAGCGAGCAACAAGTTTTGCTTCAGAAGGCGGCCCGAGACTTTCTGAAGTCCGAGTGCCCATTTTCAAAGGTGCGGGAGATCGAAGAAAGCCGGACGGGCCATGATCCCGCGCTCTGGCGGAAGATAGCCGAGCTTGGCTGGGTGGGTTTGGCGTTGCCGGAGGCCTACGGTGGGGCCGGCCTTGGATTGGTGGATTTGGCGGTGCTCTTCGAGGAGATCGGGAGGGCCGCCGCTCCCGTTCCGATGCTTCCGGCGGTGGTGGGCGGGCTTCTCATCTTGGAATCCGGCCCGGAGGCAAAGCGCGCCGAGCTTTTGCCGGCGATTGCTTCGGGCGAACGGATCCCCTCGCCGGCGGTGGAGGAACCGGGGGTTGTGAACGATCCCCGATTTATCGAGATGCGGGCCTCTCCCGCATCGGGGAGGTATTTGCTCTCGGGGAGCAAACTCTTCGTGCCGTATGCCCATATCGCCGATCCACTGATCATCGCGGCGCGAACGGGGGGGCAAGCGGGTGATCCGGAAGGGCTCACCCTTTTCACGCTCGTCAATCCGACTTCTCGGGTTCGCTTTCAAGCCCTCAAAACCATCGCCGGCGATCGGCAGTTCCGGGTGGACTTCGAGGACGTGCCCCTCTCGGCTTCCGAAATCCTCGGCGATCGGGATGGGGCCTATACGCCCCTCCGACGGACGATGGATAAAGCCACCGTTCTCGGTTGTGCCCAGCTTGTGGGCGGCGCGGACCGGGAGCTCGAGATGACCGCCGAGTATACGCGGGGCCGGGTGCAGTTCGGACGGGCCATCGGCACCTTTCAGGCGGTTCAGCACCGCTTGGCCGATATGTTCATCGATGTGCAAGCGGCGCGTTGGACCACCTATCAAGCCGTTTGGAGGTTGGACGCGGGCCTGCCGGCGGACCGAGAACTGGCCGTGGCCAAATTCATCACGGGAAGGGCCTGCGGGCGGGTGGCCTTCAGCGCGCAGCAACTCCATGGAGGCATCGGGGTGGATATGGACTACGATCTCCAGTTCTTCTATCGGCGGGAGAAGGCGCTCGAACTTCAATTCGGGACGCCCTCGGCGCATTTGGCGGCCCTTGAAGAAGCCTTCGATCTTTAGGCCGGGGCTTCGGCGAGGAACTCTTCGAGGGAGATGATCCGGAAGAGCGGTCCGCGGAGGCAGCTCCGGTAGGTTCGCACGATGGCTTCGTGATCCTCGGGGCGGAAGGAAGCGCAGCAATCCTCGATCATGATGACCTTGAAATCGTGGGCCAGCCCATCGAGGGCGGTGGTAAGCACGCAGACGGGCGTTCCGATGCCGGCCACGGCGATCGTATCCACGCCCATCCCCCGAAGGCGTTCGGCCAGTCCCGTGCCGAGGAAGGCGCTGAACCGCCGTTTCTCGATCACCAAATCCGAGGGTTCCGGTCCGAACTCGGGGATCACCTTGGCCCCTTCGGTACCCATGATGGCATGGGGTTTGACCCCCGTCTCCCGGAAAATGAAATCATCCGGCAGAAAGGCATCGTTTGCAAAGATGACGGGCATTCCCTTTCGGCGGGCGGATTCGAGGAGACGTCTGATCGGGGGGATGAGCCGGCGGGCGAAGCTCCCCATTCCGGAATGGTGTTCCGTATAGACGTTGTCCTTGATCATATCTACGATGATGACGGCGGTTTGCCCCATGGTTCTCCTTGAAGGAAAGGCGGCCAAGTAGACCTATAAGCCGAGTTCTGTATCCGCTCGATTGAGCGGACGGCGGCCATCTATCTAGCCCCGCCGTTGCCGACGGGGTCGTGCGGCCTACCCGAGGACAGGCCGGGCGCCCTTTCGTCCTCCTATTTGGCCTTGCTCCGGGTGGGGCTTGCCCGCCATCCGCCTCACGGTGGACGCGGTGAGCTCTTGCCTCACCTTTTCACCCTTACCCGCCCTGCGGCGGGCGGTATGGTTTCTGTGGCGCTTTCCGAGGGTCACCCCTCCTGGGCATTACCCAGCACCCTCGCCCGGTGGAGCTCGGACTTTCCTCCCCGATCCGATCTGGGATCGGAGCGGCCGCCCGGTCTACTTGGCCACCCGTGTCTGTGCAAGGGTATTGTAGCACAAAAGAGTCTCCCCCGGCGGTTGACACCTTTCTGGGCCCTATGATACATTTGGACACGGGAGTTTCCCCGAACTTTAGCCCATCAAAAGGGCTAAAGTTTTTTCGTGTAAGAAGCGACCTATCGAGAAGGAGGCTATCCCATGAACATGATTGTGTGCGTCAAACAGGTGATCGATCCCGAGACTCCCGCCGCGTCTTTCAAGATCGATCCTCAGGCCAAGCGCGCGCTTGCATCCAAGGATAAGCCGATGGTCATCAGTCCGTTCGATGAGAACGCCGTGGAAGCCGCCCTGAAGGTAAAGGATGCCAACCCGGGAAGCAAGGTATGCGTTCTTTCGATGGGCGCGGAATCGGCGCGGGAGGTAATCAAGCACAGTCTGGCCATGGGGGCCGATGCCGGGTATCTTCTCACCGATCCGGCTTTCAACGATGCCGATAGCTATGCCACGGCGGCCAATCTCGCCGCCGCCATCAAGAAGATCGGGCAATTCGATATCATCTTTTGCGGTCGGCAAGAGGCGGATTGGGATGCGGGGCAGGTGGGGATCGGGATCGCCGAGATTCTTGGCATTCCGAGCATTGCCCCGATCAAGAAGATCGAGGTGAAAGATGGCAAGGCCACGGTGGAGCGGGTTTTGGCCGATGGATACGAAGTTATCGAAGCGCCCCTCCCACTTCTGGTCACGGTGAGCAACGAGATCGGTGCGCCCCGCTATGCCACTCTCAAGGGCATCATGGCAGCGGCCAAGAAGCAAGTGACGGTTTGGAAAGCTGCCGATGTTCCGCCGGCTGCCCCTCGCGGCACGATGCTCAAGCTCTTTGTGCCCGTCCATGAGGGCAAGTGCGAGTTCATCGGCGGGGAAAACGCCGAGGAAGCGGGCGCCAATCTGGCCCTCAAGCTGCGGGAAGTGAAACTCATCTAGGGGATCTCCTGCTTTTTTAAAATACAAGGAGGCAAAGACAATGGCTGAGACCAAAGGCGTAATGGTTGTAGCTGAGATCGTTGAGGGGAAGCTTGCCGCGATCACCACGGAACTTCTGGGAGCGGCACGGAAATTGGCCGGGGATCTGAATCAAGAGGTCATAGCGGTGGTTATCGGGAGTGGGGTGGGGGAGGTGGCAAAGGAGGCTATCGCCTTCGGTGCGGATAAGGTCTATGTGATTGATGCCCCCCTTTTCAAGGATTACACCAACGATGCCTATACGAACGCCCTCCAAAAACTGAACGAGAAGGTGCACCCTGAGATCATCTTGATGGGTCAGACCTTCATCGGTCTGGATCTGGCCCCGAGACTGGCTTTCCGTCTGGGAACCGCAGTGACTCTGGACTGCATCGGGCTGGCGATCGATCCTCAGACGAAGCTCCTGCAGAAGACCAAGCCGGTGTACGGGGGCAATGCGGTGGCCATCTATGTGAGCGAAACCCGTCCTCAGATGGCCACTGTTCGGGCCAAGACCATGGAGCCGCTGGCGGCGGATAGCTCCCGCAAAGGGGAGATCATTCACTTCGATCCTCAGATCGATGCCTCCTCTGTTCGGCAGAAGGTGATCAAGAGAGTCAAGGAGGAAGTCACCGGCATCAAGCTGGAAGATGCCAGCGTGATCGTCTGCGGCGGCCGGGGAATCGGCGGCCCCGAAGGATTCGAGCAACTTCGCGAGCTGGCGAAACTGCTCGGCGGGGCACTCGGCGCCAGCCGCCCCCCGTGCGATTCCGGGTGGGTTCCCACCAGCATTCAGATCGGGCTTACGGGCAAGATGGTGGCCCCCAAAGTGTACATCGGGATCGCACTTTCGGGTTCAAGCCAGCATCAGGCCGGGATGTCCGGTTCGAAGAATATCATCGCCATCAACAAAGACCCCGAGGCCAATATCTTCGGGATCGCTCATTACGGTGTGGTGGGAGATTACAAGAAAGTCGTGCCCGCCTTCATGGCAAAGTGCAAGGAGCTCTTGGCCAAGTGACGTTTCCCGTCCCTTCCCTTTGAAAGGGGTTCACCTTTCGGGGGTGAACCCCTTTCAGTTTGGTGGGGATTGAATAAGGGGCGAATCCAGAAATGCCGACCCCCTTCTTGCTCAAAACCGGCTCGACGGCTTTGCCCCGATGATCTACAATGGGTTCAGCATGGGCCCCGGCAAAACGATGGAAGCTCACAAGGTGTGCCGGATTCCCCATCGTGAAGGGAAGATAGAGAGAAATGGCTCTCAGATGTGGACTCGTGGGCTTACCCGGATGCGGCAAGACCACTATCTTCAATGCGATCACCGCCTCCGGCGCGGCGAGTTTCAAGGGAACGGATACGAACCGTGCCATCGTTAGCGTGCCGGATCCCCGTCTCGATAGGCTCGCCGAGATGTACCATCCCCGGAAAGTGATTCCGGCCACATTGGAATTGGTGGATATCCCCGGTCTCAAGCCCGGCTCCACTGCCGGCGAAGGCCGGGGCACGAAGCTCCTCGGCAATATCAAAGATGTGGATGCGCTCATTCACGTGGTGCGGTGTTTCGAAGACGAGACGGTGCCCTTCGAATATGCTTCCATAGACCCCCGGCGCGATGTGGAGGCGATAGACCTTGAACTGGTCGTTGCCGATAGCCAGACCGTTCAAAACAAGATCACCCGCCTCGAGAAAAAGGCCAAGACCGGAGATCCCGAGATCCTCAATCAAGTGGAGATCTGCGCCAAAGTGAAGGCCGCCCTCGATGAAGGTGTTCCGGCCCGCCGGCAGGGCTTGGGCCCCGAGGAGATCGCGGCGGTGCGGGAATGCAATCTCCTTTCACTGAAACCGGTGCTCTATGTGGCCAATCTCAAGTCCATCTCGGAAGCCGAAGGGCGTTATGCGAAAACGCTTCGGGACATTGCGGAGGGTGAGCGCTCCGGCATCGTCACCATCTGTGGGCGGGACGAAGCGGAGATCAACGAGCTCGATCCCAAGGACCGTCCCGAATTCCTCAGGGCGATCGGTTTGAAGGAATCCTCCATCCATCGGCTGATCCGCGCCGCGTACGCGCTCCTCGGACTAGTGAACTTCTTCACCGTGGGCGAGGATGAGGTCCATGCATGGACTTGCCGCAAAGGCGATAAAGCCCCCACCGCGGCGGGAAAAATCCATACGGATATGGAGAAGGGGTTTGTCCGAATGGAGGTGACCCGGTACGAAGATCTGATGGAATACGGCAGTGAAGCGGCGGTGGCCAAGGCCGGAAAGCATCGGCTTGAGGGCAAGACGTATGAGGTTCAGGATGGGGACATCGTGGTGGTGAGGTTCACACCGCCGAAGTGAATCGTCCTCCGGCCGGATCACATAGCCCCTTGCTTGAGGGCCGCAAGCGCCGCTTCCACTTCCTTTTCCATCGAATCCGTCTTCGACTCGATGGCTTTGAAGGCCGTCTCCACTTTCGCCTTTGTACCCGGTTCGATCCCCCCGTGCACGCTCAAGTGCGATTGCAACCGCCGCTTCATTTGGAATTCCAGCCGCTTGTGGAGCGGCTGAGCCCGGTAATCATCGATGATCTTGAGCAATCTTGCTTTCTCTTCGGGGAGCTGACCCTCGATCTCCCACAGGAGATTGGCCATGTGATCGCTCACAAGATATGAGCGGCACTCGAGCACGGCGATGAAATCCCGGATCTCTGCGATGATCTCGTCCTCCGAAAGGGGCTCGAACTCCCCCGCAAGATAACGGGCGTGGAGATCGGTCCCCTCGCGGATCACCAGACTCCGCAGCCGGATGAAGTCCGGCTCGATCTCATTCAGCACCCGGGCTGTGTCTCGGGCGTGCTTTTCGGACCATTTGTGCCCGCCCAACCCGGGGATCACGTATTCCGAAAGGGAGATGCCCGCCTCGACCACTTTCCGCCCCCCGGCGATATGTTGTGCCGCGGTCACGCCTTTGCGGATGAACGCGAGCACTTCATCGCAGCCCGATTCGAGTCCGATGTGCAGCCGGGAAAGCCCGGCATCGTGAAGGGCCTTGAGCTCATCGAGCGTTTTTCTTGCCGCCGTCTCCGAGCGGGCATAGGAGGTGATGCGCTCCACGGTGGGGAAGGTGCTCTTGATCGCCTTCAGCACTTCGACGAGTTCAGGGGTGCGCATGATGAGGGTGTTCGCATCTTGGAGAAAGACGGTCTTTGCCCCGCTGGCAAGCCAGTTGGCCACGTTGATCAGACTGTGGAAGCGGGCTTCGCGGAGTTCCGGGGGTACGGCGTCCTCTCCGTAGATCTCGGGATTTCCCCGAACGATGGCGGAGATGACCTCGTTGCGGATTTCCCCGCCCCACCCCAGCCGCCAAGAAGCGGCCTTGAGCTCATCGGCCAGGGCCTTGGCCTCGGCGATATCGGCCTTGATCTCGGCGGGGGTCCGATATTCGAACCGCTTGCCCCGGTACGTGCCGCAGAAGGCGCATTTGTTCCACGGGCAATTTCGAGTGGCCCGGATCAAGAGCGATTGGTCCCGTCCCTCGCTGGGCGGCCGGATCGGGCCGATTTCGAAGGCGTATCGGGCGCCTTCCCGGGGACGCATCTTGTACAAAGTGCTTCATCCTCCATTGGGAAAGTTGGAGCCCCCGCCCCTTGAGATCACGGGGCTAGAAGAAATTGATTTGCGAGCGGGCATATCGAGGTTTGAGAATTTCGGCGATTTCATCCTGAAGGGCGGGATCCGTGATCGGTTCGATTTCGGAGACGGGCCGTCCTTCCTCGTTCTGCCGGTATTGCCATCTCAGGATGTAGCCTTCCACGTTGACCCCCGTGAGATTGGAGGCATAGCTCCCATCGCAAAAGCTGCATCCCCCCGCCTCCACTTCCACCAATAGCACCGGTTTGCCCCGGTGCTCGATGGTGGATTCGGTGGCATTGTACGAACGGATCTCCCAACCGATTTCCTCTCCCGGACGGCTTAAATGCACGTAATCGCGCGGCATGCTTTCGCTCCGTTTTAGATACTATTCACCCGCTCCGATATCTCGGCCATCGTGAGCCCCTCGATGGTCACGGACTTTCGCTTGCTTGAAAGCCCCTTCTTCAGAGTGATCCGGGTCTTGGGCACATGGAGGACTTCGCTCAAGAACTCGATCAACCGTTTGTTCGCCTTGCCTTCCACCGGTGGAGCGGCGATCCTCACCCGGAGGATGCCGTCCTGAAACCCCTTCACCTCATCTCGAGAGGCATTCGGTTGCACCTGAACCATGATCTGTGTGTGCATCCTTACGCTCGGTCTCCCATAAAGCATTATACAAGACCGGTGCTCCCCCATGAGGCGGCGGAGTCCTCACGGTGTGGGAGGGGTCACGTACGATGGCGGGGTACGAAAAGGGCGAATTTGAGGCTCGACTTCTTCGTTCACTACATAGCCCGAGAGATGCATGAGCGTATCGTAAAGGGCCTTATCGATCTGCTCCGCTTGCATGGAGGCTTGACACGGATAGTGATGAGCGATGAGCCCGGCCTTCGGGACGGCTTCATCGGCATGCACGCCGATGAGCCCCTTGGCCACATGATGACTCGAACCGCATGGCGCCCCGCGGAGCACCTCGACCGATTCGATGCGCCGGGTCGAAGGATTCACCGTGATCCTGAACTTCGGCTTCCCGAAGTATCGGGCGAATTCCGCGATCACTTTGCCGCCGTGGGGTTCGGCGGCGTGCCGATAGCCGCTTCCCTCTTCGGTCAGGGTGCAAAAGGTCTTGGGGAAAGCCGTCAAGATCCCCTTTGCCCCGAGCTCCCGCCGGAGCTGATTCTTGAGTCCGGCGGGCATCCACTGGGAGTTATCCACCGGCGCGATCACCCCTTGTGCGCCGGTCATCGCCACAATATCGGGGATGAGCTGGGGGGCGTGAGACGACTCGCTCAGGAAGATGAGGAGATCTGCCGCCGGTAGTTCGGGGGGGAGGAAATCGGCGGGATCGTCTATCAGCGGGGGGGGATTGGGGGGCAAGGTGAGCGATTCGATGCGCCACTCGCGGGGGACGCGTTCCCGGATGTTCTTGAGGATCCTTTGTCCGTAGGGACCCTGAATGGCGATCAGAAGGCGCATGGTTTCCTCAGTCGGGTGAAGTGGGGTTGGGAAGCTTTCCTTGCATTCCGTTGATTCGTTGGAGCCATCGGAGCGCGGCATCCATTGCGGCTTTGTTGTTGCGGAGGCGATGCTTTCCGCCGGGGATCATCACGAGCTCCTTGGGCTCGCGAGCCCTTTCGAAGAGCCTCGTGGCGTGAACCGGATCGATCGTTTCGTCCTCGGTTCCGTGCATGATGAGGAGCGGCCGAGGCGATATGCGGTCGACGGAGTGGAGTGGGCTCACTTGGGCGAAGTGCCGGGCCCACTCGTCGAGGGAGGGGGGGAAGGCGGGATCGCGGATCGTGCCCACGCTTCGGCACTGGGCTAAAAACTGCTCGGGGGTCCGCCCCAATCCGCCGATGGAAAACTCGGCGGGACAAGCGCAGAGAATCAAGCTCCGGATCCGGGGGTTGCGGGCGGCTACATAGGCGGAGACGGCGGCGCCTCCGCTGAATCCCATCACCGTCAATCGCGCCGGGTCGCCTTGCCCCATGCCCCCGAGATAGGCCAGTATCGCATCGAGATCGCGGGTCCAATCCACGAGGTCGAGATTGCCCTCGCTTTCGCCGCAACCGCGGAAGTTAAAGATGCAAGTGAGGAACCCGTTTCCGGCAAACCATTCCGCTAGGCCCGGATACCCCGGATCATCCGGCGCGGGGGCCGAAGCGGCGGGGATGCCATGGCAGATGCAGAGCATGGGGGGGTGCCCTCCCGATTCTGGGGGGGAATGAATCTCCCCGGAGATTCTGAATCCGTCCGCTCGAACCGAGAATGATTGAGCCATTCCTTCCATCCCCTGCGGCCGAAGTTGATTATAGCTTTCCCGAAAGGGAAAGTCGAGCCGGGCGGTTCGGGCCGAGTCCCGGACCCCCGTATTCACTCCAAAAGGGACCATACCCCAAAACAGCGATTCCGCTTTGTAGCCTTCACCCTCAGGGTGAATGAGCTCGATCACGTCACTCCCGGACCTTGCCCGGGAATTCCCCGCACCCCATGAACGATCCGGCTTCTCCGATCCCACCCACCCGCCCAAAGGGTTTTCTTGGGGACACCCCCAATCCCCCGGCTTTAAGAGGCGTCTTGGCACGCGGTTCTTCAATCGCTCTTTTGGGACCGAAATCCCGCTTTGCTTCCGGGCCCGAAAATGGGGTATAATTGGGGCAAGCTTTTCCCCAACGTTGGAAAAGCAAACGGCGACGAAAATTCTCCGAGCGGAGAGGTTCGTCCCCTCGGATTTTATGCTATGACTCAATCCCTCACTGATGGTTGCACTCCTTTGCGCACTTTGGAAAGCACTCCCCCGCGGGACGCTGTGGATAGCTCGTTTCGCGAGTTGTTGGCGATCATCCATTTCACCGAGAAGGTCTCCACCAAGATCCACGGCCTGCGCGATGTAGAGGAGATCTTCAATGTGGTGGCGGACGAGTTCACCCGATCCGGGCGGTACATGGCCAACATCCTTCTCCTTGGGGAAGATGGGGCATCCCTTCGAATCGTCCGGACCTCCCTTTCGCCGCAGACGATCGAGGCCATTGAAAATGTATCGGCCGAGCGCGTGAACGATTACCGGATCAAATTGGCCGAGTCTTCCATTTTCCGGCGGGTCGTGGGCGAGGGTGAAACGGTGCAAGCGAGGGCGAGCGAGATCCTTGCGGAACTCCTTCCCGCAGAACAGCGGCCCATTGTGTTGAACGCCTTGGGCGTTGGCGATCGGCCTTCAATCATCACCCCGCTGACGCGACGGGGGAAGATCGTTGGTGCGCTCACCGTCACCTCGACGGCCCTTTCGTCCTATCTCGTTCCATCGGTGAAAACGTTGGCGCGCCACATCTCCGCTGCGATGGACCTTGCGGACGAATCCGCCGAGCGGAAGCGGGCTGAGCAAGCTCTGGAACAGCGGGAGCAACAGTTTCGCTCGCTCATCGAGAATGCCCCGGACATCATCGCCGTGCTCAATCCCGATATGACCTTGCGGTATAGCAGTCCTGCGGCTCGACGGGTCCATGGATACGAACTTGAAGAGATGCTGGGGACCAACGGCTTTTCGCTGATTCATCCGGAAGATGTTCCCCGGGCGGTGGAAGGGATGAGGCTCTTGGTGCAGAACCCCTGCCAAACGGTCTCCATGGGACTTCGCATCCACGCGAAGGATGGCTCGTGGCGGCATATCGAACTGGTGGGGAAGAATCTCCTCGATGATCCCTCCGTGAGGGGCTTTGTGGTCAACTACCGGGATGTGACCGAACGGATGAGGGCGGAGGAGGCGCTTCGAGATAGCGAACAGAAATTCCGGATGATCTTTCAGAATGCCAATGATGGGATTGTGTATCTGAGCCGCGAGGGGCTCATCACCGATGCGAACGATCGCATCATGGGGATGTTCGGGAAGAAGCGCGAAGAGGTGATCGGCAGACGGTTCGATGAGATCGCGTTCGTGGATGCTCGGGAGATGGCCAGAATCCTCGAGTGGTTCCGGCTCACGGTGGAATCGGGGGAAGCTCTGGCTCCGACCGAATTCGAGATAAAACGGGCCGGCGACGGGGCGATCCTCTATGTGGAGACGAGCGCAAGCGTCATCAAGAAAGGCGGCTCCGTTGATGGCGTGCTCATTCTGGTGAGGGATATTACCCATCGAAAACGCATCGAGGCGGCCCTCCGTGAATCCGAGGCGCGCTGGCGGTCTCTGGCGGAGAACATCCCCGATATCATCACCACCGTTGATCGGGAGGGGACCATTCTGTTCACCAATCACGCCCCATCGGGCATTTCGAAGGAACGGATTATCGGGACGAACATCGTTCGCTATCTGTGCATTCCCGAAGAACGGGAGGCCATGCAGAACGCGATCCGGCGGGTATTCGATACGGGCAGACCTGTGAGCGATTACGAGGTCCGGGGATACGGTCCGGATGGTTCTCTACGATGGTATTCGTGCTGTGTGGGGCCTATCCAGCAAGAGGGCAAAACAGTGGCGGTCAACGTGATTGCCGCGGATATCACCGAACGCAAGAACTCGGAAGAAGAGGTATTGAAGCGGAACCGGGAGCTGACCGTGCTCAATACCATCGCCCAGACGATCAGCGAATCCATAGACCTCGATGAAATCCTGACCAATACGCTCAGGAGAATCTTCGAGCTTCTGGGTATCCGGCATGGCGCTTTCCTCCTCATGCGGCGGGGCACCCTTTTCTCTCGCATTCAAGAGGGGGTCATGCCGGAATGGGGAGCGCTCATTCCCCGGGGTCACAACGGGGAATCCATCGTTCATCTCGCCGTCCGGTCCGGGGAACCGTTCTTTGTAGAGTCTCTTCCGGATTCGCTCGAATCCGTTCCTCCCGAGGCGGTGCGGATCATTCTGGAAGAGCGCCTCAAATCGGCGCTGTTCGTGCCGCTCAAAGCCAAAGGGGATGTTCTGGGGATCATGTGCACGGTCACGCAGGGGGAGCGGGTGTTCACGCCGGAGGAACGGGAGCTTCTGAAGACCATCGGCCATCAGATCAGCACCGCCATCGAGAACGCGCAATTGCTCGAGGATGCTTCGCGCGCGGAGGCTCTGGAAGAGCTGGATAAGCTCCGGACGGCGCTGTTGGCCAGTGTTTCTCATGAGCTGCGGACGCCCCTCACCGCGATCAAGGGGATTGCCAGCTCTCTCACTCAACCGGATGTTGTGTGGGATGCCGAAACCCAGCGGGACTTTTTGAACACGATCGAGCGGGAATCGGATATTCTGACGCGCATCGTTGAAGATCTCATGAAGATGTCCCAGATCGAGGCGGGGCTTCTGACCTTGGAGAAGAAGCGAAGCCGGGTTTCGTCCATTGTGAGCCAACTCCGCAATCAGCTTCGGGCGCTGGGAAAGAACCATCAGATCGAGATCAAGGTCCCCCGGCGATTGCCCGCCGTATATGTGGATGAAGTGCGAGTCGGGGAGGTGATCACCAATCTGATCGCCAACGCCGCGGCCTATTCGGACCCCGGCACGAAAATCACTCTCGAGGCTCGCCGGCTTCCGGGGGAGATCGTCATCTCGGTCTCCGATGAAGGGATCGGCATTCCGGAGGAGCATCTGGAGAAGGTATTCGATCGTTTCTACCGGTTGGAGAGCGGTGTGGCCCGCCGAAGGGGTGGCACGGGCTTGGGATTGGCCATCTGCAAGGGGATCGTTGAACAGCACGGCGGTCGGATATGGGCCGAGAGCACGGTCGGAAAGGGTTCCAAGTTCAGCTTCAGCTTGCCGATCATGGAGAATCTCGAGGGATGATGCCGGGCCGATCGCTGCTTCTCAGGGTAAACATGTTGAGATTTCAGGACAACGGCGTTAGAATGTGTATCATAGCTGAGAATCATGCGGGGGTATCGGGACGATGAATAATACGCGCGTTTTGCTGGTGGACGATGACCCGGTAATTCTCAAGTTTGTGGGCGCCAATTTGAAGGCCCGGAATTTCGAAGTGATCACCGCCGAGGATGGAGAATCCGCCTTACGTGCAATGGAGCAAACCCTGCCTGATCTCGTGATCCTCGATATCATGATGCCGGGGATGGATGGTGTTGAGGTTTGCCGGCGGATCCGCGAGTGGTCCAAAGTTCCCGTGATCATGCTCACCGCGAAGAATGAACTCAGCGACAAAGTCGCCGTTCTGAACCTTGGGGCCGATGACTATATCACCAAGCCCTTCGGCATCGAAGAACTTCTGGCGCGCGTGCGTGCGGTCCTGCGCCGCAAATCCGGGACCGTCGTTCCCGATTCGGCCACGTTCGTCAGCGATGACCTCCAGATCAATTTCGCGGAACGGCTGGTCACGGTAGGCGGTCGGCCGGTCAATCTCAGTCCCCACGAGTACGATCTTCTCCGAGAGCTGGCCCAGAACGCCGGCAAGGTGCTCACCCATCAGATGCTGCTCTCAAGGGTGTGGGGCGCTGAATACGGCAACGAGACGGAATATCTGCGGGTGTACATCGGGAGGTTGCGCAACAAGCTCGAAGCCGATCCGAAAAAGCCCAAACACATCCTGACCAAGACCGGCGTGGGATACTATCTCCAGAAACACGAGCCCAGATCTCAGAAAAGCCCCTCGGTTTCTTGAGCCCCGCGAACTCCTTTGCCCCATTTCCGGCGATTTCTAGACCACGGTAGCCCGCACGAAAGAAGGGCCGCTGGAGCGTCCGGCTCTCATTTCTCGCCGAGTTCACCGCGAAGGCTGATGTACCCCAGAAGGCGATCCCGGGCGATCATGCCGACCATTCGGCCGTCTTCTTCCACCACCGGCAGTTGATTCACATCCTCCGCGGTCATGATGCGGAGCACATCCGCCAGATCATCGTTCGGATGCACCACCCGCAATTGATCGAATGGGGTCATCACGTCTCTCGCCGTCTCGTATGGCCAGCGCTCCCGGGGGACGGACTTGATCTCGTGCATGGTGATGAGTCCAATGACCCGATCGTGCTCCGTCACCGGGAAACATCGCCGGCCGGAGGGGAGGATGTGCTCGTGCACCAATCGCTCCACCGGAAGGTCCGGGGCAATGGCCGGACAGTCCTGCGCCATGATCTCCGAGACGGTGTGTCCTTGAAGCATATCCTCAATGGCCAGTTGCCGGTAGCTCCCCTGCGCCGCATTCTGGAGAAACCATCCGATGAGTGCCAACCACAATCCGTTGAGCAATCCCCCCCAGAAGATGAGGGCGATCCCCCCGAGGATGAAGGCATATCCCATTCCCCGCCCGATATCCGAAGCCGTCTTGGTCGATTTTTTCAAGTTCCCGCTCTTCCACCAGAGGATGGATCGCAATACTCTTCCCCCGTCCAGCGGAAAGCCGGGGATGAGATTGAAACCCGCGATGACCACGTTGATCCATCCCAACCAGAAGGATACGCCCTCGACGAATTCGTATTTGTCCTCGACGCCGTAATAGAGAGCCCAGAACGTGCCCCCGAGAATAAGGCTTGTCAGAGGCCCGGCGATGGCGATCTGGAACTCGTCCATCGGACGGCGCGGCTCTTCATTGATGCGCGAGACGCCACCGAAGACGAAGAGCGTGATGGATTCGACTCCCAACCCTTTGGATTGGGCGGTGAGGCTGTGCATGAGCTCATGGGCCATGAGTGAGGCAAAGAACAGGAAGCTCGTGAGGATGCCGGCGAGCACGGCCTTGAGGGTGCTCCAGTGAGGGTAGGTATCCGGAAAGTACCCGGCGGTGAGCGCCCACGTCACCAGACCGAATACCAGAAACCACGAGTAATGGAGCTTGAGCGAGATTCCGAATACTTTCCCGATGGGGATGCCGCCACGGAACATGAGGGGCCTACCTTCTTGATCGGATTTTCACGGGAGGAAAGCCGGGATCCGGTCTCACGGCCGATCGCACCCGTCCGATTCCATTCTGGCATTGCCCTCCCCCTTTGGCAAGTGCCCGCTTGCCCCCAAAATAGCGATTCCGCTTTGTAACCTTTACCCTCAGGGTGAATGACCTTGATCACGTTACTGCGGACCTTGCCCCGGGATTCCCATACACCCCATGAACGCTCCGGCTTCTCCGATCCCACCCACCCGCCCAGAGGGTTTTCTTGGGGGACACCCCTAATCCCCCCGAGAATGTGTTTTGTGCACTCTCTTATTCAATCGCTCTCTTGGGGGTCTTCCGAGAGGTGTGATCGCGAGGGGGGAAGTCTTACCTTTCGATCCCCGCCTCCTTGAGGATATCGGGCACGACTTCTTCTTTGCCGATGGCCATGATGTGAACCCCATCGCAGAGGTTGTTCTTCTTGATCTCGGCGATCATCCGCCCCGCGATGCGGATGCCGGTCTTGACCGCTTCGCCTTTCGGCGCGGCGGCCATTTCATCGATGAGTTTCTGAGGTACGAACACGCCCGGCACATTATCGTTCATGTATTTGGCCATGCGGGCCGATGTGAGGAGAATGATCCCCGCGAGTATCTTGACCTTGAATTGGCGGGCATAGACCATAAACTTGGCGAAATTGTCGAGATCATAAATGGCCTGCGTTTGAAAGAACTCAGCGCCGGCGGCGATCTTCTTCTCGAACTTGGCCAGTTGCGGCTCGAGGGGTTTGGCTTCCGGCGTAACGATGGCGCCGGCACAGAACTCGACCTTCCCATCGAGGTCATTCCCGCCGAGGTCCTTGCCGGACTCCATGATCCGGATCGCATGCAAAAGCTGCGAAGAGTCGAGATCGAACACCCCTTTGGCCTGTTTGTGATCCCCCACGGGCACGGCATCGCCGGTAAGGCACAGCACGTTTCGGATGCCCCGCGTGTAGGCGAAGAGAAGCTCGGCTTGAAGCGCGATTCGGTTGCGGTCGCGGCAGGTCATCTGAAGGATCGGCTCCCCGCCGCGCTCTTTGATCGCCAGACATCCGCCGATAGAGGGGAACCGCATCACCGAGCTCTGATGATCGGTCACGTTGATGCCGTCCACTTTATCCTTGAGAAGATCGATGTGGTGAAGCATCTTCTCAAGGTTCGTCCCTTTCGGCGGTCCGATTTCACTCGTGATGATGAACTTGCCGGAATTGAGCGCTTCCCGAAAACTCTGTGCCATCGTTCTTTCTCCCAATCCCTATCTCTTGAAGGTGATCCAATTACACGGAAACCTGAATCGTCCGGGGCCGGGGGGCCACTTGATAGTCTTTGGGGGGATGATACTTCTTCATCAGCTCGAGTTGCCCCAGCTTTTCCAATCGCTGGTAGATGAGGGTCCACGCGCAATCCTTTGTCTTGTCCACTTCGCATTTCCCGTTATTGGTGCCCCCGCATGGCCCGTTGACAAGCCCCTTGTGGCATGCCGTCACGGGGCAGATTCCCGCGGTTTCGCCGATGATGCACTGACCGCATTGGGCACATGCCTCCTTGAAGCTGCCGGGATTCGTTTCGAGGCCGATGAAGAGCGTGTCCACGCCGGGGATAATCGGCTTCTCGATATACGAGGCGACCTTTTGGGCTCCAAGGGCACAGGAGAGGATGAGGAGGCAACTGGCATTGGCAATGGCCTGTCCGTGTTCCTTTATCACGACGGCCGTCATCTCATCGCACGCCGTGGGGATGACCACGGACCCGGTCACGAGCTTCCCGATCTCCTTGATCTTGCCGCACATCTGGGCCACTTCCTCCACCCCCCCCGTCTTCATCATCGTGGTACATGTGCCGCACCCGATCACAAACACCCGATCGAACTTCTCGAGATACTGCTTGACTTCATCGAAAGGCTTCTGTTTGGTGATGGACTTCATACTTCCTCCCGTGAGTCTCGCCGGCGAGGCTCATTTTTCAAGGTCGCATCTGAGACACCGTCGGGCTTCCGCTCTGGCCCGGCTCTCGGAAAGCCCGAGCTCGATCTCCGCGAAGGTCGTCTTGCGTTCTTCGACGGATAGGGTTGCCACTCGGGCGCGAGGCTCCGGTTTCCACTCTTCCGGGGCCTCCTCACCTTTGGTCGGCTCGCGGAAGACCTCGCTTTTGAGATCGTACATGTGCACCGGTGACGGGTCCTTTCTCAAATACTTGTCGATGGCCAGTGCCGCCCGCCGTCCCGCGGCGATGGCGTGGATCACGTATCCGGGCCCGGTCACGAAGTCGCCTCCCGCAAACACCCCCGGGATATTGGTGGCGAGCGTATTGCTATCCACTACGAGCGTCTCCCATCGCGTACGCTCCAGAGCGCTATCGGGCGGAAGGAAGGTCAGATCCGGCGCTTGGCCGACGGCGGCGATCACGGTATCCGCTTCCATGGTGAACTCGGAACCTTCGATGGGAAGGGGCTTGCGCCGGCCCTTTTCATCGGGCTCCCCGAGCTTCATTTTGATGCACTGGAGGCCCGTCACGCGCCAGTTATCGCTCAGCACCCGGGTGGGACTGGTGAGGAAGTGCACCTTCACGCCCTCCGCCAGAGCCTCATCGTATTCGACCTCGGTGACGGGCATCTCCTCGCGCGATCGCCGGTAATATATGCTCACTTCCTCTGCCCCCAATCGGAGTGCGGTTCGGGCGGAATCGAGGGCCACATTGCCCCCTCCGATCACTGCGGCCCGCTTTCCGATCTTCACCGGCCGTCCGATCTTGACATCGCGCAGGAACTGAAGTCCGTAGTATAGCCCCTCCAAACCTTCGATCTCACCCGGAATCCCCACGCGCTGGCTGCGTTGAGCCCCCGCCGCGATGAACACCGCACTGTAGCCTTCGCGCTTGAGGAGGTGATCCACCGTGAAGTTGGTGTTGATCGGGGTATTGTACCGGATCTCGACGCCCTTCTTGGCGATATAATCGATCTCCCTCTTGATGACCTCGGGTGGAAGGCGGAAGGCGGGAATGGCCACTGAGAGCATGCCGCCGCCCACGGGCAACGCTTCGAAAACGGTGGCACCGTATCCCATTTGCGCGATGAAATAGGCGCACGCCAGACCCGTGGGTCCGGCGCCCACCACCGCCACCTTTTCCTTTTTCGTTCGCGGAAACGGTGGGGGGTCTTCCCGGACATTTTCGAAGTACCAATCGGCGGCAAAGCGTTTGAGGGAGCGGATCGCTACCGGATCGTCCAACTCGCCCCGTCGGCAGCGGACTTCGCACGGATGATGACAGATGCGGCCGCAGATCGAAGGGAAGGGGTTGCGTTCGCGAATGGTCTCCACCGCTTTCATGTAATCGCCCTCGGCGATGGCGGCCACATACTTGGGCACGTTGATCCCCACCGGACAGGTATGCTGGCACGGCGAGATCATCAGGGCATCGCAAACCGCGGCTGGGCATTTCCGTTCCTTGATATGGGCCTCATACTCATCGCGGAAGTAATTGATCGTGGTGAGGATCGGGTTGGGGCAGGTTTGACCGAGACCGCACAGGGAACAGGATTTGACCACTCGGGCGATCTGAAGGAGCTTATCTACATCCCCTTCTTGTCCCTTGCCTTGTGTGATCCGGGTGAGGATTTCGAGCATCTGCCGCGTTCCGAGCCGGCAGGGCGTGCATTTCCCGCAGGATTCGTCCTGAGTAAAGCTCAAGAAGTACCGGGCGATTTCGACCATGCAGGTGTTCTCATCGAGAACCACCATGCCGCCGGAGCCCATGATGGAGCCGAGTTGCGCCAGCGAATCGTAGTCCACCTGCCGATCGAGGAAGCGGGCGGGGATGCATCCGCCGGAAGGCCCGCCCGTTTGCACCGCCTTGAACGCTTTGCCTCTGGGGATGCCGCCGCCGATATCGAAGATGATCTTGCGGAGGGATGTGCCCATCGGCACTTCAACGAGTCCACTGTTGGCGATCTTACCGGTGAGGGCGAAAACGGCGGTGCCGGGGCTCTTCTGCGTGCCGATGGTCACGAACCAATCGGCGCCCCGGTCGATGATGACGGGAACGGAGGCGAGGGTTTTGACGTTGTTGATGTTGCTCGGCTTGCCGTCGAGGCCGGATGTGGCGGGGGAGGGGGGGCGGGGGCGGGGGGCGACGGGGGGCCCCTCCCTCCGGGGCCCCGGGGCCCCCTTCTCTCCCCCCCCCCATGCGCCCCCCCCCCCCCCCCACAAGACATT
>Ga0078972_1002686_pt1 | contig 57415 bp, 45 predicted proteins | sample YelNatPaOPGAMG01_FD_67568 | JGI IMG/M metagenome (GOLD analysis project Ga0078972, IMG submission 67568) | Hot spring thermophilic microbial communities from Obsidian Pool, Yellowstone National Park, USA - OP-RAMG-01 (SPADES assembly) (version 2) | ecosystem: Environmental > Aquatic > Thermal...
TATTTTATAGGCGAAACGTCCCGCGAGCCGGACGTGTCTGCCAGACCAGTGCTTCATGCGACCCCAGTGGAAGGTGCTTGCTGGAAACCCGAGCAACTCGTGCGAAATGCAGTTTATTATGGGACTAGGAGCGGGTATGCTGCGTCAGGGCGTCGGCGTGGTCGCAGTTATCTCCTTACATATCGCTTGGCGCTGCCGCAGGCACTAGGTCTGTCTGCAGAGCTTGCAGGCTCCCAGAAAGATTATGTACTCTGGCTCTGTATCGGGAAAAGCGCTCCTCGATTCGATGCCCTCTGTGGTACGGTAACGCGGTTTTGTCTCCGCGATCCATCTGTTCCAGCGGTTTAGGCGCCACTACGGGTGCTCGTGGTAGGTACTCGCGCACGCTAGAACGTAAAAACCGACCAGTATGTCCGAGATGAAGTGTAAGAGATGGATCTTAGTCGGCCGGGGCGGGAAGGGCAGCATGATGAGCGCTTCCTCGAAAGCCACTACCCATCCATCCCGAAATCTGGGATCCATGGTAAATGTAAACGTTTGTCATCGAAAAAAAACAGATCGAAATTAATATGCAATTCACCGTTTAGATCGAAGACGAATTGTCTCTAGTATGTATATTCTTTATTGAAGAGTGCAATGAGGACTGCATGGTTCCTTCAGGTCAGTCATAGCAGGTCACTCAGGTGGTTGACGAACACTGAAAGAGACCAACAGATGCGCTACGCGCCGAAAACTGATATTCTTCAGGCCTGCTTGCGGTCAATGATAGAAAATGGTCCGTTGATAATGCTACCGAAGAGCAAAAGCTATGATAATAGACGTCAAGTAGGTGTCTCTGTTTCTCACTAGTTTGTTCATGTGGTCCAGCATACAGGGGGATACAGTCGCAAGAAAGTCCTAGTTCACGAACGGTCATCTTCCAATGAAATCGCAACGACAGCGTTCCTGGAGCTCAGCGATCGGGACAGAGTACAGGAACGTCGGGTTGTTTCAGTTGATGAGATTTCCTTTCGACAAAACGGTCGGAGCATGTATAGGCATTTGTGGGGAAAAGAGCCTGTTATATATACGATCGAACTCGAAAATAACTCGGACATCATTATCTGTTCTAGCTGCAGTCGATTCACTCTCCGGCCTCAGTCCCGCTCGTAGAGAAGGCTCATCCAACAGCACCAACCATTCCGTCGAATCATTGAAGACTTTTCCCTCACGTCTCGCGACGTTTTTCCACTGAAAAACGTGGTATTTCAGCATTACCGTCGCGGTCGAGTTTTTGCCGATTCTGTCGGGGTAGAGTTGGTTTTCATTTCTCCGTGAGCTCCGTGATTCGGTCCCATCGAAGGAGAGTTTTCGATCGAAAAAAGGTAATGATCTCTCCACTGGGCGAATTGATGAAGCGTCCAGCACACGATGACACCGCGGACAATGTCGTCTCTCTTCTGCAAGTCTTCCTCTTTCCGGGAAGGTCCTCATTTAGGCACATTCAAAAGTGCGCCCATTTTCAGAAAATGAGGGATGAACTGAGGTGTATATTTCAGAAGGTCGAGATTGAGAGAAGGCAGCGGAGCGCTTCGGTGATAGGAAAGCACAGAGGGCTGACAGAGCACCACATGACGCTGAGGGTGCGAATTCGAGGACTACTTGCACTGGTGAGTTCAACCAGCAGCAAGAAACGCATGAAGTTCGTGAATGGTGAGTTTAACACTGCGAAAAATACAAGGAGATGTGCATTGTTGAAGACGAGACGCGAGGAGCTGACGCGAGCGAACTTTATGGGGTAGCCTCTCGGGTTCGAGGTGTACAAGGAGAAGCTGAAGCCGATCGCAGGGTGCCGGCCAAATACGGTTTGAAGGCGCCTGCCGTTGGGCGAATATACATACTCAAAAGTCGTGGAATGTTGTTCGTTATACTGGAAAGAATACTCGTAGTCAAACCATGAGGGCTCACCAACGCATGGGTACTTTTAACAACATCAAGCGTTGTTTTGGGACGGCCTCTTCCACTCCTTGCCGCTGGATTTCGTTACCTCACCGCCACCAAGATGAGTCGTGACGCCCGCTACAAAGCGCTCCTAAAATAACCGATACCACTATGCAGCGCATTCATAAACCACTGCGCGCTTCTCCTTTTCTTACGAACAGCACGCTCAAATACCCCATTCATCTGGCTCTCCGTCTAGCGGTTCCGTGGCAGCTCGTGGGCGCACCAGATCGCGCCCCTATATCGCGACGACGAACACCCGACGTCGGCCGTTGACGAGTGTTCTCAGACACTCATGCCGAAAGCTCAACGGGGTTCTCACGTCAAATACTCCTCTCCGCTCTCATCGCACGCCCCCCTCTCTTCGCGCCCGTCGACGAGCCGGCACTCAACAGCGACACCGTATGTCTCTCCAGCTGCAGGCTCGCTACGGCTCCCGCGTCTCCCGTTTCCATGGGAAAGGGGCCTTGGACGCGGGCGCGCGCCGTCGCAGCGGCCGCCTCCAGCAGAGTTTGCGTCACCGCTCTGCACAGCGGGAGCGTAGACGGATCGAACCAGCTGGGCTGGATATCTCCAGCGCGGATCTCCCTCTTGGTGCCCCGCCTCATCGTGGTCAGCATTGCGTTGCACGGATTCTCCCGCGGACTGGACAGCGTGCGCGTGCGCATGCGCCCGCCCAGAATACGCGCCGTGCGGATCGCCCCGAGCGAGCCCGGGGTCTGTCGGTACCGCACGAGACGCCGAGACGGAACGAGGGCGTCGAGGCGACCCTTCTGCATCCGCCAACGACATGTATCGGGCGACGAGGGAGGCCCTCACGCGCCATGGAGCGGCCCTCGGTGGAGGAGCTTTGTCGGACATGTTGTCACACCTTACCACAGCCGATCATGGCAGCTACGTTGTGCGTCTCGAGGCTGTACACAGCGAAGATGGCAATGGCAAGCAAAGCATATATCGTGACGACCGCCTCTGGATGAACTGTTTCAAGAACACCTGGTGGCAGCGAAATCGGGACTTGAACACTGCCATCAGCATCCTTCAACAGCCGACAACGGACTCCGAGGGAGCGGAGCGTCCAGCACGCTGACTGGCGGACATAAGAAAGGAAAACGGAGCATTTGCAGAAAGAGTCTGCGAGGGCTGGTGTGCATGACAGTACGATGAAATCCAAACCTGTGCGAGTACGCCCGTGTCAGGGTGCCTGTTCCATTTCATCCCGACATGCGTGAACGTACATGCACTGAACCCATTACGTAGCGGCGACGTCGTATGAGTGATTGCCATTTGCAATCACGCGCCGATCGCGAGACGGCCGCGCGTCACAGCATAGGGGGCCAGATTTCAGGGGCGTCTGCTGCGGAGCCGTATCCCACGGCCTGCCTGCAGGCTCGGACACGTCCCAGATTGGCAACTGATCCCGGACACGTGGTGCGATCTGGACGCGTTTCACGTGGACAGCAGCTGGAGCGCTCGCGCGTCGATGTGGAACACCCGGCGACAAGAGCCACCCTGGAATTCACACCCGGCTTTCGAACTCGCTGTACTTATGGTTGCGCTGGAACTTCCAGCAGCCATGTCTAAGGTGGAAGTGGTAGGTCTGGTGGAGTCCAACACGGGACGACAGGCAGTCCTTGTTTCCGGTGAGCAGGAAGCTGGGCAACCAGACAGGAACTGGTTTACAAGTCAGCCGGCCGCTGATCTTTGCACCCAGAGCAGGCCTCGTACTCGCCAGATGGGTCCGGTTTACTGTCCAATTCTTGGCAGAGAGCCCACCACCAAAAACCGGGCACGCTCAGATCAAAATTCGCTCTATGTTCGGGAAGCTTGCGAAGGGACCGTGTACGCTTCCAATCGCTACGAAACACGAACTTCTGAGCTCTCGCAGGAAGCGCCAAGAGACGAAGCTGGCGACGGTAGAGCGCAGGTTCAAACGACGCCCACGCTGATTTCCGCTGAAAAAAGACTCGAAGAAACCAACAGCCTTCCCTGTGTTCTCGAAGGTTCCTCTTCACACATGCCACGCGTTCTGAACAGCACCGTCGAAGTGCCGATATGCAAGTCACGGAATATCTCGGCGGCAGATGAGCAGCCTGAGGTTCTGCCTGAGCGGTCACTGGAGAAAAATGTGAAGCATTGGTCTTCTATTCATTTCCTTCTATCAGCTGCACTTCGTCCCCAGTACTCGACAACCGTCAAGGAGGACGATTGCTCGAGACGAGCAAGGCGACGTGTTCATACTCGATCGCGTTCGGAAGGATGTGGCGCTCTTCGCGTAGTCCCGGAGAAGTATCTGCTGGATCGAACGCGTGCTTCGGTGCTGGGGGCTTCAAATCAGCGGGATCTTCGATGGCTCGCACCACACACTGGGGAGAGCGGTGTCCAGTTATCATCATCATCAGCAGCAGCAGCAGCAGCAGCAGCAGCGCCCCGGAGCGTTACTGGCACGGGAGCACTGGTATCCAGACCACGCGAGGGCGGATCCGAGCATGCGGCGCCCAAATGTTCGAGTAAGTCATTCACTGCGCGAAAGCGTGGCCGCAACATCTCCTGCACGCTGAACAGCAACGTGAACAAATGCTCTTCCAGGGACGCCGACTCAGACGGGTCGAGTGCAGTCACGGAGATGATCCCCGATACAGAGCACATCCTGATCCATCAGGCTGGCGTCAGTTCACTTGCGGTAGAGGTAGATGGTGAAATCGATCCATGGCTCATTATCGCCACGCTGCCGCCCCGAGAGTATGCGGCTCCCGCGCCTCAGATCCGCCTACCGAAGCCGGATCCCGCCGTACGAGATCGCCCGACACTCGTTTTGGATCTGGATGAGACGCTTGTACACTGCTCGACAGAGTTTATGTCTGATGCTGACTTTAATTTCTCCGTGCACTTTGAAGGAACGAATTACACAGTATATGTGAAACGGAGACCTTTTTTACAGGCTCTGCTCCAGTACGCTGCTCGCTATTTTGAAGTGGTGGTCTTTACCGCCTCGCAGAAAGCGTACGCAGATCGTCTTTTGAACATTTTAGATCCTGATCACACACTAATCCACCACCGGCTCTTTAGAGATGCGTGCATCAATGTTGCGGGTAACTATCTGAAAGATTTGACCGTGCTGAGTCGTGACCTGCGACGTACCATCATTGTGGATAACAGCCCCCAAGCTTTCGGCTATCATTTGGGGAACGGCGTTCCGATTCTAACCTGGACCGATGACGAAAATGACCGCGAATTGATCCAACTGATTCATCTGTTAGAGGATATGCGCGACGAATTGGAACACGGTAGCGGCGATGTTCGTTTTCTTGTCGAGCGGCGTTTCCGCAATAAGAATCGCGTTGAGTTCTACAGAGCGTTTCTTGCCTCCATTGATTCTGCACAATGACAACTTGCCACATGAGTATGGAGTATGTTTAGATGGGAAGCATGTTACCTGCCATTGACCACCAGGTTGCGCCTCTCCTGGCGAACAGAAACGATGACAGCATTCCTCTGTGCAATGACGCGTCGCGAGATCGAGCGCTGTAATGCGGACCGCGACGCCCACGGAAGCGCCGAGATCATTATCCGTTGAAACAATTTCAGTTCGGGCGCTTGGTACTGATCGTCGGGACAGCCGCTGCTCGCGACGAGATTGTATCGCCTGGTGCCCTTTGAGCCTTTGGAGAGCACACGATCGCCGCGAGTTTCCTACTCTGTACATATAAACGGCTTTTCCCGCTGTGCCAAGTTATACCAGACGCTCTGACGCACAGTTTCCTTTCGAATGAAGTTTTAGAGCTCTGGAGTTTTACTAGCTGCGAGCATCGAGTCCAGGGAGCGGCTTGGTCTATCAAGGAACGGGATTGCAAGTGATTCTCCTAAAGGAGTGCAGCTTAAACACGTATGCATGCAGCCCAGTCCAAGACAGCCTTGGGCAAACTTTACTTTGTGAGAACCCACGAAAACTGTCGGTGATATGCAAGCTCTTATTCTGATAATCTAACGTTCCCAAGCGCAGATGCTCGCTTGCGAACTCCGTGAGGGAGACGCACCTAAGCTGCGCACACTGAGTACCTCCAAAGAGTTGGAACACTCTCAGGATCGGGCTGGGCCGAGCGATATTCATCGAAATTTTCGATTCTCATGCATTTTCCCCATGAGCCTCCGAGTCGATAGGCGTCCGAAGCAGAAACCTTGTCCGTGCAAATCGATTTGCTGCGCTGAAGTTTCTGTCCGCTGCTGTCCGGCAAAGCTGGTACCGCATTCCGTATGAGTACGCAACGCAAGGCTCTGTTCGCGAAGCGAACGTCATTGGTCAGAGCGTGTCAACGAGTCCAGATCCGCTGCAAATTGCATGCTTGTCTGTATGCGTGGATGCGTGCGCGCATTAGTGCTTGTATGTCGATGGAAATCCGGGAGTCAGTCAATCAGTAAGTCAGTCAATCAGCATGCACAGCTGGCCGTCTGCTTGCGGGCATACCTATACGCATATTTACATACATGTGTGCGTGCGAGCATGCATGTCTGTCTGCTTGCGGTCGATTGCAGCCTTTCATGCGCCAAAACATCAAATCCAGTCTCCGTGACGAATCTTTTCGGGCAAATATACTTCGGTTAGGTACTGGAAGCCGAAATTGCTGAGAGCCTGAATCTCAGCCTTCTCTTTCCGCTTCACCATCAGGGAGAGCTCTCGATGCCAGGCTGGATTCTTTTTGATAAAATCTTCTTCCAGCATGTCTTTTCCGGTCTTAAGATCATTTTCTGTCATCGCAAGGCGGCACTGCTCCGGGATACCGTAGCGATCAAGGTCGGTTGGCCGAATCCCCAACCACTTTATATCGGGCGTTGCTAGATTTGCAGAATCGTAGCTCATGCCCTTACTGCCACTCATGTAAACCGAAAGAATTTTCAGTCCGTACGGATCGCTGTCTACTAGACCAAGGATTGGTAAATGCAATTCCCGCTTCAGTCTTCGCAGAAACAAACGTGTTCCGACGTCCGGCTGACCTTTTGCAGTGACAATAATGCATTTCACGCGATTATAGAAGCGATCTTCCGCTAAGCGCATAAATGCTGCATCCTTCTCGACCAGGAGGATAAATTCGGCGTCCGATGTTATATTCGTGATTCGATCGGTGTATGGAGGTATTGCTTTCCCGCCAACGCCCATACGCGTGCAGTCGATCAAATCCCCGTCTTCCTGGAAAGTTACACGGCCAACGACGATGCCTTTCTCTGACGCAACGACGTTTAGAGAGTTTCGAGTACAGCCGATCAGGCATGCAACATCGTTGAGCACATCGTCTGACTCGGTTTGCTGCCGAAACAATTTCACATCTGTGTAGAACAAGTCGCGTTTTGTTGTGTGTATCCGTCGGGTGCAAAGCTCGTGCACAAGCTGTAGCACTCTCGTCATGATAGTGGTTTTGCGAACCGAGGCAACGGAGGCGAAGTTGCGAATCGCGACCCCGTCTTTGAGCACGATCCGTTCCAGCTCCTCGACGTACTCTTGGTTGCCCGCGGATCTCCGTGGCACCTTGTAGGAGAGACCACGACCCTCCAGTATAGACTTTGCTGCGGAGAGAATGACTCGTTCGAGTTCGGCAAGTACCTGGTCGCAATCGAGCTCGCGCACCTCTATGCGTGCTGCGCTCGAGGCATCGGAACTCTGCTGCAAAATAAACCGTTGTTTTGCAGCCTCTCTGGACTCTATTTCCCTTTTCAACTCCCGGACTCTGTTCAGAAAAGACTCAGCGTCAACAGCCGCCGTTCCGCTAGAGACAGCACCCGATTCTGCCGCCTGTTTCCACTTCCGAGAGGCTGTGCTCAGCCGCGGCTCGGTCGCGGTTTTCTTTCTCTTCGCAACCATAAGATGAGGTGCTCGGGCCCCAGTCCGTCCAAAAAGCTTTCAAGCAGGAACGTATGCAGCACAAGCGGTACGACGAAGCAGCCTGCCTTTCGATCTTGAGCGCTGATGCGTACCGTACGGCGAAAACTCGCGCCCGCCACGGGATCGGCAGAGGCGCAGCGTGCACCGAACACTCGCGTTCGCGCCAAGCTTGCATGCGGCGTGCGGATGTCAGCGCATCGCCTTCTGAGGCGAAGTACGACACGCGTATTCGGTTCTCTTCAGCACCTGGACCGGTTTCAGCGCCGCGGATCAAACGCAATCAGGATCGAAAGTCACAGAAAAGGCCTCGAGGGCCCGTATGGACCATGAAATGTCCGAACCTAAGGCACAATAACTGACGTGAACGCCAGAGCCCGACACAGCAGGAAGAAAAAATCCAGCTTTGAGCTACTCCTTCTGATCCTGCATTTCCATTTTTCTCGAAATGTTTTAGATGAGCAGTGCCGAGGTTCGTAGTCAAACCATGAGGGCTCACCAACGCATGGGTACTTTTAACAACATCAAGCGTTGTTTTGGGACGGCCTCTTCCACTCCTTGCCGCTGGATTTCGTTACCTCACCGCCACCAAGATGAGTCGTGACGCCCGCTACAAAGCGCTCCTAAAATAACCGATACCACTATGCAGCGCATTCATAAACCACTGCGCGCTTCTCCTTTTCTTACGAACAGCACGCTCAAATACCCCATTCATCTGGCTCTCCGTCTAGCGGTTCCGTGGCAGCTCGTGGGCGCACCAGATCGCGCCCCTATATCGCGACGACGAACACCCGACGTCGGCCGTTGACGAGTGTTCTCAGACACTCATGCCGAAAGCTCAACGGGGTTCTCACGTCAAATACTCCTCTCCGCTCTCATCGCACGCCCCCCTCTCTTCGCGCCCGTCGACGAGCCGGCACTCAACAGCGACACCGTATGTCTCTCCAGCTGCAGGCTCGCTACGGCTCCCGCGTCTCCCGTTTCCATGGGAAAGGGGCCTTGGACGCGGGCGCGCGCCGTCGCAGCGGCCGCCTCCAGCAGAGTTTGCGTCACCGCTCTGCACAGCGGGAGCGTAGACGGATCGAACCAGCTGGGCTGGATATCTCCAGCGCGGATCTCCCTCTTGGTGCCCCGCCTCATCGTGGTCAGCATTGCGTTGCACGGATTCTCCCGCGGACTGGACAGCGTGCGCGTGCGCATGCGCCCGCCCAGAATACGCGCCGTGCGGATCGCCCCGAGCGAGCCCGGGGTCTGTCGGTACCGCACGAGACGCCGAGACGGAACGAGGGCGTCGAGGCGACCCTTCTGCATCCGCCAACGACATGTATCGGGCGACGAGGGAGGCCCTCACGCGCCATGGAGCGGCCCTCGGTGGAGGAGCTTTGTCGGACATGTTGTCACACCTTACCACAGCCGATCATGGCAGCTACGTTGTGCGTCTCGAGGCTGTACACAGCGAAGATGGCAATGGCAAGCAAAGCATATATCGTGACGACCGCCTCTGGATGAACTGTTTCAAGAACACCTGGTGGCAGCGAAATCGGGACTTGAACACTGCCATCAGCATCCTTCAACAGCCGACAACGGACTCCGAGGGAGCGGAGCGTCCAGCACGCTGACTGGCGGACATAAGAAAGGAAAACGGAGCATTTGCAGAAAGAGTCTGCGAGGGCTGGTGTGCATGACAGTACGATGAAATCCAAACCTGTGCGAGTACGCCCGTGTCAGGGTGCCTGTTCCATTTCATCCCGACATGCGTGTTGAACGCAGCAGCAGATTCGTGCCCCATGTGCAGCGCATGATGGAGCCCTCGCCTCGTGCTCTATAGCGCCCAGCATAACTACCTTCGAAAAACGGCCGTAACCCGTAAAGAAAGCGAAGATTCCTGGGATCTGCACATAATAACGAGCGGCGACAACAAGGATTCAAGGAAAATCGGGCCAATGGCTCGCTCTTGTGTACAGGAGACGCGCAAATCTGTCTGGATTTTATGCAAAGCGCAGAATACATGGATGTCGTGCACAGGAGACGCATAACTTTTTGTAGCTTTGACGCAAAGCGCAGCATAACTGGATCCTGGGCAATAATAACGCACAATTGAGTTGTTCTCAATACGCTCACGCTGAAAGCAAGGACACAGCGGAAAACACAAGACCCTACTCCAGGACGCGTCCCCCGCCAAAAAAATACGGCCTCGCCAGTCACCGGGCTCTTTTTCAGCGGTTCGCCAGCCCAGTTTCGCCTTGGCGCTCCCCGCAGAGCAGTATCGGAGCTACAATCCCCAGCGACATCGCTAGCACGTGTCCCGGCGCTGGGATGCGAATCCCGCCAATTGGCGGCTGCACCGAGTCGTATGCTGATCGCGCAGCGTGATGCACTCAGCGCCGCCGTCGTCGCCGGCGCCGGCGCCGGCGCCGCCGCATAAGGGCAACCGGACAATCCGCCAGCCACGACACGGCAGCGGCCGGACGTCGGGTGCCGCCAAAGCCTTAGAACGTACACCGTTTCTGCTCGCGTAACTGAAGGGCCTGGACGCCACGCTCAAAGGGTGTGCGTTGTCGATCTCGTGCTTCTTTCCATAAAACGGACGAAACGTTGAAAAACAAAGTTTTTGTAGTTGAGTGGAGACCCCGAAAACATGATCGTGTGGAAAGACGTTTTCACTAAAGACGAACTGCTCTCTGATGGAATGAAAAACGTTCGGGAGCTGGAGAACGGCCTTCTCCTGGCTTGCGATTCGTACAATGTGACGCTAGGCGGAGGCGACTATGGAATCGCGAACAACGACGAAGAAGCTATGGGGGCAGGCGGCGACACTGCGGGCGCAGAGTCGGTGAACGTGGTGGTGGACGCTTTCAAGTTGCAGAACATTCAGCTGCCACGGAAGGATTTTCAGGTGTACATCAAGAAGTATTCAAAACGGTTGAAGGAATACCTTGAGAACGAGAATCCATCTAGAGTGGCGGCGTTCATGGAAGGAATGAAGGAATGGGTACCGAAGATGCTCAAGGAGTTCGACGAGTACGAGTTTTATATGGGCCCTTCCTGCGATCCCGACGCATTACTGGTTCTCGCGAAATACGAAGGCGAAAGTCACTACCCGACTTTTCTGTATCTCAAGGATGGGCTTGCTGAAGAGAAGTTTTAGAACAGAACAGAAACACTCATTTCAGTTTAATCTGCAGGTTAAATACGACCAATGGATACCTGGGGATTTAAGACCGCTCGTGACCAACAGTGCGGTCATGCGAGGTTGCCTTCGGGCTCTGGCTCTTGTTCACGATGCTCGGCAAACTCATGAGGATCAAATTCTGGCGGGGGCGATGCACCCCCGGCAACAGAGTGATCAACGCTATCCGAGAGGGGGCTCGCATCCGCCGAAAACCGTGACGGCGTCTTTGACGTCGGGCTCTGCATACGCTGACTTGTGCGCTCACCCGAGGTGTTCACCTGAGAGCTTTCAGTCCAATCAATCTTTTGACTGGTGAGGCTTCCATGTTCAGTCATAATATCTTGCAGTTCTCTGTCTTGTTCAATAAGCGGCTCGAATTTCAATGCTGCCAGTTGGTTAGAGATATAAACAATGAGGGCCCTTGAGAACACAACATCCTTGTTGCGTTCGAGCATTTCAACACCAAGCTGGAGAGAGTTGCAGGCGTCCTCTGCAGACTGTCTGGATTCAAGGAGTTTCAGACGGTTGCGTTCCAAACGCGCGTCCGAATCCTGCTTTTGCGCTGCTTCGAGCTTCTCGACTTTGGTTAAATAATAGTTGACCTCTCTCAGGCGCTCCTCATACACGTGTGCTCGTTTTCTCATCTCTTTGCACTTTTCGAGGAACTCGTCAACTTGCGCTAAGACGCTCTGGACCCCCTCCGGTGTCGGTTTACTCTCGTTCTGGCGGTAACCCGTTGGCGGTGGGCGAAGAAGACCAATCTTACACATGTGTTGTTCCAGTGCCGAGACAACGTTCGCAGTATCTGTTGCGGTGCTGTAAAATGGGTGCGTAGCTTCGAACATAGTCTGTATTGAGCCGGTGGCATCACTCATGTTCGCCAGCAGGCTCTTCCAGGCGTTCTCGTTCGCAGCTAGCACGGCTCGTACTCGTTGGGCCCGACGCTCCAGGCTGTCCAGTACGTCCATCGCAGCCTCGTACCGAGTTTCGGGCGCACTCGCCGGCCCCCTGCGAAGTACAGCGTCTTTCGAGCTCTTTAAGCTTAACTTAACGCGGTGAAGCATGGTTGCGGTCGCTGAGAGGCAGAAGCTTATAATAGCGATGGTTCATTTGCGCCGATCATGAATACATCACGTACAAGTGCCGTTTTGTCCAGTATTCCCTGGATCATTCCCGAAGGCTGTAACGCAGGACACGTGGCTGCACCGCGGCATCTCGTTCCGGAACGTGCGTAGACGGACGCCGCGGCCCCTGGGTGTCCGATCATCCGGTGGCGTTCGGCGATGCACCGATGCTGCGGAAACCACGAGTTGATCAGCGAGCGGCTCGAATGCCGAGGTGCCTCGTCAACGCGCGACGCCAACATCCCCCAAAATACGATATTTCGCGATCGCGACCTGTGGAAACGCCGTTCATGCAGGGGGTTGTCGGCGATGCCGCGCCAGGCGCAGGCGCACGTGTGGCGCTGCTCAACCAGCCCGAGTCTTTGCGTAGCCAAGGCAAAACATGAAACATGAAAATCACGTTGGGGGCGCTCGACCCTGAGTCTGGATTTCTGAGCAGCGGATGATACCAGGGCGTGCGCCACTACATCCATGTCAGAATAAAATTGAAGAGGTCCACTTAGCCGACATGGGTGCAAACATCAGAATCATTTCAGAGTAAAACAGAATAGGTTCATCGCGCAAGCTTGGATCCGCACTCGCTATGGTTACGGCTCTTCCTAATGGCATCAACGCGTGTCTTTAGAGGCTTTTTCTATGACAGCTTCCCTTTACGCTCTCGTATCTCGGGCTCTATACAGGCCGACCTCCGCTTTCCGTCGAGCTCTGTTGCCAGCAGTCGGAGGATATTTATGGCAACATATTCGTTTGGATTCCGCCGTTTCCGGCTGCAGCAGACGCATTTCACGCACAGAGTGAAGATGAGATCTACGTTTCTCTTGCCATTTTCATACTCTTTGCACAAGGCCTCGATACGGTATTCGTAACCTTCAGAATTGCCACTGTTAACGTGTTTCAGTGTGTCCAACACAACTTCTCCTTCGAGGGCTAGCCTATGACGTATGAACGCTTACTTCATCGCTCGGTGCATGCCCTTGACAGGTACATAAGGTTCACCGCCCCGCTCCGATGTTCTCCTCGGTTTTCGCGCCCGGTACAGTTCCTTACGATCGCGGACCTCTTGTGAGCGATTCTCGCGGTGAGGGCACTGCACGCTGCTCGTGCAAGCCCAAACTGTTGTGTTTCAAACATGGATTGTGGAACACGATATTGTCCATGATCAAACAAGTATCGAAAGGAAAATTTAGGCTGGAGGGGAATTCGAGCTGTGTCGGTCCCTCTACGCTCGCTTCGTGCACAGCGGTGACGCATTCTCTAGTCAAAGCAATCACTGGAATGACTCAAGTCCGAGTCCAAGACGATTCTTCGTGTAAGAAGAACAGACGGCAGCCGATGGGAGCGTATTCCTTGGTAGCTATCATGCTGCCGCCGTCGAATAGTGTTTCGTCGATGGACACCAAGAGCGGAGGGTTTGTCTTTCGAACGAAGTCCAGGATTTGATGTGAAAGGTTCGAAAAACAAGTGGCATGAGCTTTTTAACGACTGGTCAAGGGAGGCTGCCGCCTTTTTTCCTTCCTCAATCTAGCTGCCCGAATTGATACCCCCACGAGTCGCGTTGAAAAGTGACCATCGAAACCTTGAAGAATGCGTTATTTGAGGACGTTACGCATATGGAAATGAGCCGACTGGAGGGATGGACGTATGAATCGGATCATGACATCGGAATTTTACGAATACATTGTCGATGGGATCGCGAATCATTTCGATTCACGTGGCGGAACGAACTCAAGCGACAGAGAGTTTGAGGAGCCACTCCAAAATGACCGCCGAAAGTCCTGAAACTTCGAATGAATCCTCAAGTCCTTGCTGCCGCACTTCGAATGTCGAGGCTGTACTTCAGAAAAAGCATTCGAAAGAATCGAAATTATCTGAAGAGAGCGAGAAGCTGAGTGTTGCAATCAATTCTGAAACAGGTTTAGGAATCTTCTCTTCGGTGCTGCGAACGAATATTCCTTATCTGGAGCCTGTTGTGACGAGCGACTTTCCAGCATCCAAGAATGACGCTTGTCTGTTGGTGTCGCTGCAATAAATCTAGCTTTATGTTCATTCATCCTAGTTCACGAAGAAACATATAATTGAATTGAGGATCCTTTCCGATCAATGGGCCACAAGTTATCTTCGTGATGAATCTTTCTTCTAGAGGCCTCTGGCAAGATTCACCTGGAGACTCGGATATTTTGAACGGGAACGTCTCGCAATGACCATCTCAATTGCCACCACTCAACTGCCCAACTCTTGCTCCGCGCCACGCTTTGGTGCCAGGACAGAATCCACGGCCCCCCGGGGCATACCATCAGATACTACCTATTCGACAACGCTTTCGTTGGGTAGGCTCGATGGATTAAAGCTGATGTTTTCGAGTGCGCGGAGCATGGCGGTTCGTAGGGCACAATCCTCATCTCAGCTGTGGATACAGCTAGCACCGCTTATACCATATATTTACGTGTACAATGTTCACCTCCGGAACAGCAGCATGATCGTTCCAGCGATACCTCGAGCGACGCATCTTCAGGGAGCATTGCTTGTGGCACTTGACGCGCCTCCGGGGTCACGCTGCACAGACAGGACGAATTTGCGATGTTTTTGCGGCAGTCAGCTCGAGACTTGCAATCATTTTTTGAATGATAGAGAGGAACTTCACCGTGAAATAGCGAGCTCGAGCTTACGACTATCCATCGCGTTGAAAGCCGATAGACATCTGATGTGCGAGCTCGTGCACTAGATTCGCTGAAGGCAATTTTTTCCAGGAAACAATCATGTATCCAACCAGGATTGCTCTCGTGTGCGATGAGTTCATGCGACAGGGAAATGGATATCACACCGATCAGCGCACCTGAATTTTCCAAGAGCCTCAGAGAATTCTTCCCGTCGAAGCTGGCTGGTTGATGTCTCCACCGATATGAGTTTACCACCGGATGCCGGGCCTACCGAGGACACGCACTGAGATTCTGCATTTTCGGTAGCGACCCTCCCACAAAATGACCGGTTTTTTTTTTCGTGGCCATGTGGGCTCGCTACGGTGCAGAACGTTCTCGCTGAGCCTCAATCGCGAAGCAAGCATTGGTGCCTTGCTGGAGACGCGGTGCGCGCTCTGGGCGTCCACCTCAAACATTCGGAGCCAGACCTCTGCCAATTCATCATCGTCGCTACTCTGGAAAGTGCTCGAGCGATGCGCGACATGCGTTTGCTCCGAGCGCTCACGAAAGCTCGCGCGCTGAAACGCAAACCTTTGCTCCTCTGGCCTGAAAGCCGGTTCTGAATACAGTCTCTACTGCATAGCGCTTGTAGCGGAGCCTCGACGGAGCTGTAAGAAAGGGCCCGCATTGTCGTTCCAGTCAAGGAGAGCATCATCTGCACAGAGACACAAGTTCAGCGCATAGTACGAGACATGCTCGAGGCAACTGCAACAGCGACAGCACAGCGGTGCTCCGCACGTGGACATGCAGCACACAAGGCCTTACAATACGCATATTTTAGAGCAGCCTGCCAATGAGGCGGCTGAGGAGTAGTCTGAGCTGAATTCCGGGAGTCATAGGAAGCTGCAAACGGCGATCGAATGCGTCATAGCCCGAAGCACGTAATTTGCGCAGATAGTCCGCCGCCAAAACAGCTGGTAGAAACGCTAATCGACACGAGCGGGGAATCCGCTTCCAGGTCTCTTTGTCTGAGCGAGCGCGCTCCAAATATTCTTCTGCCACAAGTGCAATCGACTGGAAGGCACCCCGCCGATCCACGGAGGACTGGACCTGGAGGTTCACCAACTCCTTCGCGGAAATCTTCCAAGCTTCCATGACATCACGAGGCACATATGTCTGCAAGCGAGCTGCGTGATATGGTGCGCCTCGCAGAAGCGTTGCAAGACCCGCCGCCGTACCTACGTCCATAGCGACTCGATCCAGCAGCTGAGCTGTTTCGCGTTTGGGCGGCTCGCCGTTGGCCCCGACAGCATGCAAGATTCTCGCGTGCAGCGCAATACACGACCCGTGCGAAGCCTGGGTGTATTCTACCAGATCTTGGATTGTATGCGGCTGCGGATACTTTAGATCCTGCTCCCTTGCTGCAAATAGTGCTTCAAAAGGCTCTACAGGGAGCGCGAAACGTTGAATCGTTTCGCATAGAGCACGCAGCGTCGGACTGGAGATCGAGGTACGAACACCAGTCTCCGCACTGCTTCCATCGTATATTCCGTGCACGGCATTGCGGAAGAAAGATAGACGGAGTCTTCCCATGTCCTCGTTAGAAACAGAGTCTTTGATTCGAGCGAGCTGCAGGTTGAACGCGAAGAGCGCCGCATGCGCACAACGTGCTCTCTGCTCCGCATGAAGTACGTTGATCAAATAGGCTCCATACTCCATCTGTCGCAACTGTTGCAAGCAGTACTCATAATCTTGGCGTTGCGCCTCCAAAACTGTGGGAAACTTAGGCTCCCAACTCGTCGGGAAGGTATGAACGCTCATGCGGCCCGCGGTGAACGCGTGTGTTTCGGTGGTGCTTCCAGTCCGACAGCCCGTTTCTCCCTTTTCTAGACTTGATGGCTGCCTCGCCTCAAAGTCTTGAAGGTTCCGGTAACCTCCAGGCGTTCGCCATTGGTCCATGGAACCATTCTTTACGGGAACTTGCAAGGCTTTCGGCACCCCGCAGCTAGCACACAAGTGCAGGGACAGGCACTTAAGGCGCCGGAGGCGTGCGCGCGCGGCACTGCAGAGCGTTTCGGGGGAGCAGTCTCCGGCGCTCAGCAGCGAGACGGTGGGTCACCTGTAGAAAGCGTCGCCGATCTCAAGGATGCCGAAGAACAAGGGCAAAGGAGGCAAAAACAGGAGAAGAGGGAAGAGCGATAATGACTCGATCAAGCGTGAGATAGTTTTCAAGGAGGACGGGCAAGGTAAGTGACTGCGATGTAACCTGCTAGGGCAGTGTCGAGCACAGCTGCACGCTCGGTGTGGAATCAGCTCTGCGTGATGAAACTTTCGAGTCTCGAATCCTGAATGGCGAACCAACGTCTCTGAAGAATACTGAACCGAATTCCTCGTTTCTGATTGGGCACTGTCTGAGCTTTGCGTGTCTGCGCACCGTAGACAGCGCTGCGTGCACTAGTTCCACGAACAACAACTAACCGTTTCGTTTTCGTATCGGTGACAGAATATGGACAAGTTTTGCGCATGCTTGGCAACGGCCGGTGCGAAATCCACTGCTTCGATGGACAGAAGAGGCTTGGACATATTAGAGGAAAGATGCGGAAGAAAGTGTGGGTAAATGCGGGCGATATCGTTCTGGTCGGTTTGCGGGATTTCCAAGACGACAAATGCGATATCATTCTCAAGTATTCTGCTGATGAGTCTCGTGCGCTCCAGCGCAAGGGCGAACTTCCGGATAACATTGTTCTGAATGAAGCAACGGATACTGGGGATGGAGCTGAAGTCGAGTTTGAGGTCGACTTTGACGAAGAGGAAGAGGTTGCGAAGCAGCCAGCACGCGGGGCCATGCCTGAACTCGACATCGATGACATTTAATGGAGATCGATTTGAACTCGGCCTTGTGCACAAGAACGGGATATGATTTGACGACATATCAGCTCCCTTGCGTCAGATCGTGGCCAACCCTACCGCCCTGGGCTGGGAGTGCGACCCGGGGCCATGCCGATCTCAGGTCGTGAGCCGTCGCCTCTACGCAAATCGTAAAATGCTGTGTGGCAGATGCCGGCCTGTGCGCCTATGCTTCAGAGTCCATAAACGTATACTCGACATGCGAAAAAGCCGTATTTTCCGAGTCCAGGGCCATGGGTGCAACCATGAAAGACTGAACACGAGCACCCGAAGGGGGCAGCAGCTAGCGCTCACGACCTACATTGACAGCTGTTTCAGTCACAGACACGAGTGCGGTGTTTTTTGCGTGGTTCAACAGCATCTCGCCCAGTTGGAAAATAATGGACAAATTGCTGGCTACCAATGTCTTTGACTCGCACAGACGGCTACTTACAATGCATTCCATCCTTCTAGGAAAAGGCCTACAGGTGGGTCGCAGCGATGCTCAAAGGCGCTGGCAACCCAACGTTGCGGTTTAGAAGGTAGTTTGCGTTTTTTAGCAGAGCGATGATAGTACGAATATTTTCCCCGCTGCAGCATAAGCATGGTCCGAAGCAACTCGCTGACTACAGAAGCACAGACTTTACAGAGCCGGAACTGAGTTTTGCACGACACGGAAGCGCCGCACTGCTCTGGGCTGGTGACACTTGGAGCCTTCAGCGCAGGATCTGGGGTCTCGTTGCCGGCTGCTGGTCGGGGTCGCGCATCCCGGGTCAGTCAACGGCGACGGGTCCGATCCGATGCAACACTGGGGAAACGCGTGCGCGAGCCCACGCAGAAGCATTGCATCCAAGATCTGTACATGGGTGGAAGAAGTGGACATTGTGCCGTACGCCGTCGGCGTCGCCACGCACGCGAATGCTCCCGGATACTTTTTGCTCATCATTGAACGTCGTTTCTGTCGCGGCTAGCACTGCATCAATGCCTTCTCATAAAACTTTCAAGATAAAGATCAAGCTCGCGAAGAAGGCGAAGCAGAATCGTCCGGTTCCTGTATGGTTTCGGTACAAAAAGGACACAAAGATCAGGTACAACAACAAAAGAAGGCACTGGCGGCGAACGAAGCTGAACTTTTGAAGCGCAGTACTTGCGAGCAACGCCGTGTACGTCGTCGTGTTTACCGGCGGCTCTGGTAGCTCAATGTTTCCGAGGAACGCATCGCAAGCTACTGAACGGCAACGGTGCGCTGCTTGAAGGCGATGCGAAGTGTAAACCCGGGTCGGGGAAATAGATCTTTGGGGCTATCGAAACCAGAGCGCTGGTTGCCCGTGCACCTGAGCAAGTAAAGTTCAATAAGATACCGCGAACACCTTTGATGCAGCTTCTTACGATTAGCAAGGTTTTAGGCGCTGCAGAGTGACCAGTGTGTTGCGACTAGCGTTACAATTCCCAAGGGGTGTCTAGCTTGGACTCTTTCGGTGACGAGGCGCCTCGCGGCATAGTCGGCCCTCGAGCGGAGAGCGGGGTTTGTCTGTTCGGGGCTTCTCGTACACCAATGACAGCGTCGTTCAGATAAACCTGACTGTCGTCATCTGCCCCGCTCGGTGCGTGCTTTTCATTCTTCGAATAGCTCGGCCAGTCATATTTTTCCTTGAGCAGCAGCAAATGCTTGTAGACGACATTCCATTTGCGTTCCTGGCCATTGGGAAGACGGGCTTGTACCTCTTTCGCGATCTGAACTTTGCTACGGATCCTTGGAGCAAGCTCATGGTAAACCTCGCTGAATATCGCATCCTCCGCTTCAGTGAACCGTAAACGATGCGCTTTGCTGTTGACTGGGACACCGGTCTCGCGGGAGCCGCTGCGCGCTGCCGCATGGCCGTTATAAGTGCGAGCTTCGCGCTGCTCGACACCGTAGCTCGAGGCCTCTTGGACCTCTCTGAAACCAACTGGGCTGGCGGCTAACGCTCTCTTGGCCGATAACTTTCCGAGTTCGATGTTTTCGGATAGTGTTTCAGGTGTCGAGCCCACCTGAACAGTTTCGTTTTCGAGTGTCCCTTGGTGAGTCGGAGCCCCAGTAGAAAGCGTCTCAATCATGAACTGGGCTGAAGCAATACTTGCTTGCGCAGCGCTGAGCACAGAAGGCGCGTACTCTGCAGCCCATTCACGGAGCGTCTGCTGTGATTCCAGTGTAACGGAGAGTTGCCTTAAGTAGTCTAGTTTCTCCCGGAGTGTAGCGGTAGCGGCGAGCAGTTCAGAGAACAGAAGGTTCCATGCCTCTGGCGGAGCGCCTCGCTCTTGATTCATAAGAGCAACACACCCCACTGTCCAAAGTCTCCTGTTGATTAGTTACTCGTGAAACACAGAGAGGACCATCCGCCCTGAGAAACCAGAACGCAAAGCCGCTACTGTGCTGGGCGCTCAACAAAACGGTGGCGCACGCGCATCAGTGACGTGTGTTTCCCGGTGCGACGTTGCGCGGTATTTAGTGCAGAGCGGTCGAGCTTCGGTAACACAACTGTCTTATCTATGAGGACACTCGCATTCTATGCTGGGAGCGCCCAGAAGCGCACTTCTCGTCTGAACCGGACGTAAGGGCATATGGTGTTGTATCGTCTGGTGCGCTGCGGTCGATAGTGCGCTTGACGGCGTTGGACGATGTAAGGCGCACTTGAACGTGCTTGGTCGCGGTTTGGACTGTCGACTCAGCCTCTATAACGTCTAGGCGTTTTCTCTTGTTTTGTAAGTCGCGGAAAACGTACAATAGACAACGCAGCTCCATAGCACAATACACACAAATTAGTCGAGCGCACGGTGGGAGGTCGGTTGCGTCTCGACGGCAGCGAGCAGGCTGCACGCTTTCTGGAGCGAAAAGTTTCGCGACCATAGAATGTACACAAATAAACCTACTCACAGAAGACACCCAGCCTTTTTTTGACGGACTGCATGCTATCGGCTTCAGCAACCCCTTGCACAGTTTGAGCCTTAGCGGTTGCGCGACAAAGTTCGCTCGCGTCACCTCCTCGCGTCTTGTCTTCAGCACTGCACATCTTTTGGTATTGATGGCGGCGTTACAGACTCGGTTCACGAAATCCTTGCGTTTATTGCCTCTGCTTGAACTCAGCATTGCAGGGATTGCTAGAAGTCCTGCCTTCTATGAAATCAAAGTCTCGTTATCGTCTCGTTGAGCAAACACATTTTCTCGCCTTTTTCCGTTCTTCTTCTTTATCACTCGCTCTTCTTCGGTTGGTGGTCGGCGTGAAGAGGATCTTTTTTCGTTCCTTTTTTTGTGGAACCCGGTGACACCGGGCCTCCAGGATCCTTGACGTCCGTGACCATACCTATTCCTCGGATTTTTTTATATTTGAAAATGAACGCACTTCTTTATGCCCTTAGCTGAGGGCCTTCCTGGAGCGAGCAGGACTTGCGGAACAAAAACTACTTGTGCCCCGGTGTGTCACCGTGCAGAACGCTCCAGGGACTCGCCCAGTGGAGCGATCATTATGTTAAAGGATACAAAACACTCCTTCGATGAGGTTGAAACACGTAGAGCACGGAGGAATGAAAAGCAGCGCTATCTGGATAGAATCTGCAAAAACTCGAACGCATCGGAAATGGTGCAATGCCACGTTGTCCAGTAGAGGGACGTCGGCGGACGTCAGGAAAAAGTCTTCAATGATTCTAATTAGCGGGTGCTGTTGTATGAGTCTCCTGTAAGAGCGAAACTGAGGCCGTCAAATGGATCAACTGCAGCTAGAATAGACGATGATGTCCTCGTTCTCCTCGAGATCGATCGCACATACAACGAGCCCCTCTTTTTGAATACCCATATACGCATCGGCTGTTTCGTCCAAAGCAAGTCTCATTTACCGGCAAAACAAACCGCCGTTCCCGTGCTTCATACCGATCGCGACGTTTCGGGAATGCTGTCGTAGCGATTTCGGTGGACGATGGTCGTGCATGAGCTAGGACTCTTTTTTTTTGCGACTATATCCCAGAGTTTTCAGTACCACATGAACAAGTTTTTGAGAAACAGATACACTCTTGGCGGCTACTATCGTCGCTTTTGCCTCCCGCAGGGTGATCAACGGGTCGTATTTCCACCATGGACCGCAAAGAGTCTTTAAGAATATGGCTTTTGGCGCGGAGCGCGTATCCTGTGATCTTTCAGTGATCCTCAACTATCTGAGAACTGCCGTATGACTGATCTAAAAGAAAAATGCGGTCCCCCGTGCACAGTGAAGTAAGGAATAGATATCCTCCAGGCAGTTTGCCTTCGAATTATACGGTACGATGTAACTTGATATCGATCTGCCGCTCGTACTGCGAAAAAGCATTCGATGACACGCATCAGCGGTGGAACAGAATTGACCTGAAAGTCCGCAGAAATCGAACAATCTTTCAAGGTTTTGTCCATGATTCTAAAATGTGATATATTGGTCCATAACGCATTGCACGCCAAGCGATCGCGAGCGCCGCTCCCCATGTAACGAGCACCGACGCGCGTCTGACGCTGAGCCCGGGCCAAAACTCGAACCGGTGCTGCGCAGCGACGGCCGCGATACGATGCGGCGAATGCCGGCGTATTCGTCGACACTTTGTAGACGCTCTAGCGCAGGCTTTACGTAACGAACTTTTTCTGATCGAAAACCAAAACTCAGTTTGAACGTACCTTGTGCACGCGTGGACAGTAAAAACTTGTATTGGGACCGATAATTGTCATAGGACGCGACCATGGCAGTTTGTTTCGTTCTTCCGCACAATGGACTCGCGGCAGTAGCCGGGAGGCGAGCGCAGAGTGGCTGGAAACCCAGCGGTGCCCTCTTCCGCGAAACGAGAATGGTTATTAGCGCCAAGCCTGATTCAAAGAAAAATACTGGTGGTCGCGTATGGCGACCTTCTTCTTGGCGGGAAATGCCTGTCAAACAGGTACCGACGTACCCAGACGAGGCGAGGCTGCAGGATGTTGAGGCGAGGCTGCACAAGGCGCTGCCCCTGGTCTACACTGGTGAGTGTGAGCACCTGAAAAAGCTGATTGCAAAAGCCAGCCGCGGAGAAGCATTCGTTCTACAAGGAGGCGACTGTGCGGAGTCATTCGAGGAGTTCGAAAAGTACGGTGGCGACAACATACGGGATACTTTTCTCCTGCTCATTCAGATGAGCATCGTTCTCATGTACGCCCTCGGGTTGCCGGTGGTGAAAATCGGTCGCATGGCTGGGCAGTTTGCGAAACCACGCACATCGCCTATGGAGCGGGAAAAGAATAAGAAGCTTGAACTGCCCAGCTATCGTGGCGACATGATCAACGGGCCCGAGTTCGAAGCACGAGCGCGCGTGCCCGATCCCGAACGGATGCTCCGAGCGTATCACCAGAGCACTGCGACGATCAACCTCGTGCGAGCGCTTGCGTATGGTGGTTTCGTGGATCTACATCGCATCCATGAAATCAACTTGGAATTCGTGAACGGCACACCGCAGGGAAAACGCTTTTTCGAATACGCTGCTCGGATCACGGATGCTCTGCGCTTCATGTCGAGCTGCGGCATTCAAGCCAACTCCCCGATGATCAAACAGGCAGAGTTTTTCGTCTCACACGAGGCACTTCTGCTTCCATACGAAGAAGCGCTCGTACGCCAGGACAGAGAGACCGGCAAGTACTATGCAACTTCAGGCCATATGATCTGGTGCGGCGACCGAACCAGACAGCCAGATGGTGGCCATGTCGAGTTCCTACGCGGCATCGCGAACCCGATTGGGATCAAATGCGGACCCTCTCTGACTGAGGCGGAGTTGATTGAGCTGCTGGACATTTTGAATCCGGACAATGAGCCAGGTCGCATTACGCTGATCTCACGTGTTGGTGCTGGACGAGTACGCGAACATCTGCCTCGTTTTATTGAATGCGTGCAGCGTGAGGGACGAATCGTTACCTGGTCATGTGATCCAATGCACGGAAATACGGTAACAACTGCATCCGGAGTGAAAACTCGGCGATTCGACGACATTTTAAGCGAAGTCAAGGAATTTTTTGAAGTTCATCGTGAAATGGGCTCGATTCCGGGCGGTATTCATCTGGAAATGACCGGCCAGAATGTGACAGAATGCATCGGAGGTATGTATGAGCTCTCGGATGCGGATCTGGCCACTCGTTTTGAATCTCGATGCGATCCGAGACTGAATGCGAGCCAGAGCCTGGAATTAGCTTTTCTGCTCTCGGAGTACATGTCGGGCAAGCGTACGGATTGAGCACCCCGCGGAGTAAAGCTCCAGCGAGTATGATCGGCAGGTTCATCTACACCATGCAAAAAAACCCGCGACCAGAGCGAGGCCTCGCTCCTCTACATGATCGAGCATAGGCTCCGGTCCGCGTTGAGTCTCGCCCATGCTCTGGATGTGTTTGGCGTGTCGTTTCGATGCGCAGCGGGCTTTTGAAGAACGGGGAGTTCCAGAAGTCTAGTGCCGTCTGGTCGCAAAATATCTCCGTAAATGACGTACTCGATGGTATCCAGTTCCTCTTGAGAAAGCGACCGACTGAGGACGCGACTATGCGCACGCAGGAGTTTCTCTGTGACGCGGCTTTCCGGCTGATCGCTCTTCCATCGATTTGCTGAAGTCTGCAGAACGTCGCAGTTGGTTGAGTCTGAGCGTCCACCTTTGCCCCAGGGTGCGCGGTGGTCATACTCGTAACAGAGCGGACCGTTGCAACCATGCAGTGCGCGGCATACCAAGTTCCCGACTCGATCGAAGCGCCAGCGCCTTGGGTGTCTACCCGGAACAACTTGAGCGTTCCTCCAGCAGATGTTTCGCTCAGTATGCGAAAACAGGCGCCTTCCGTCGCGACGTGTATCCTCCAGGACGTCTTGCGCGACGGTTAGCAGCTTCCGACCCCAGACCGGCTGCTGCATCACCTTCCCAGCTGTGCACGCTGAAGCTTGACCAGTGCAAGCAGTAGCGTTGTTTCCTCCAGGGGCTCGTAGCGTCTTATCGAGATCCTTTACCGAGTTCAGCAAGAAACCTGGGCAGGCAGTGAACCTAGCAAGCCGGCTTCAAAGGTTTGTTGCACGTCGAAGCGCTCATGAAGAAACCGTTTATCGCCCAACACCGTCTGCGCAAGCTGGAACCAAATGAAGCGTTCTAGGATGTTTTCAGGATATCGTACTGCTAAACTGTCAGCGTTGCGTCCGCAATGCAGCGGTTTGTGCTGCGCTCTATGATCGATGAAACCTGTGCGAGACACATATGCTTCCGAGCGACCATCAACGGTGCAGGTCATAGAGCCAATCCATACCTGACAGGTCGAGAAGAGCATCGATCGATCCTCTGGCAATGCTCCATAGCGAAGACATGTGAGCTAGACTGCGTGATGCGCGACACCCCGAGGATCCATTCGCCCCCGGTCTTGGAGCGCCCACATGTGAGGTCGAAGATAAAATCACGAGCGCCCAGGTTCTCTTCAGGTATCTCCGCTTTCTTCCGTTGTGTCTATCTCCGGGAGGGAGCTCCCGTAAACCCAGAAACAACGCGGTAATGAAGAATCCATCGCACAGGACTCGAATTGCTGCTCGAGTGTTGCAACATTCGAGGCACTCAACATCGGGGTCGTGCATCTGCTTGACATCGCGACGTTCGTGGTTGCGTGCCTTTGCCTATTCGGAAGCTCTAGCGCACGCATGTACGGTGTGCGTCAAGCCGTCACTCCCTCATACATGGGAAAGCCCTGCTCTCTCTGTGCTGCATCCGCAACTTCGCTATAGGCGCTGTTGCGGACGCTCACGATAGAGTCGGTGTGTGATGGAACGTACGAAATGACTTGTATCTCCGGGGGGAATAGCGAGTGCTGGAACTTGTAGGTGGGTAGAATTACGGGCGCTTTCCCAATCGCCACTATCAAGCTCAATCGGAGATTCCTGGTCGCTAGAAAAGTTCTCTCAACAAGCAACGTACAGCGTTCTGGTTCGATGTATGCGCAGCGCCGTGTTCACGTCAGGTTCTGGCGCAGAAGCGTCGTATGGCTGTTTCCACCGCCGTGGCGGATGCCTTGCTCCAAGCACCAGGTATACGGTCACATTATTGGTACTGACAGGGAAGATGCCTCTCTAGCGCCGATTCCAACTACGAGATGCTACGTACTGAGCGACCTGTGCTGGCGTCTCAGCACATCCAGAGCGACGCCGCATCGGATGCTGCGGAACGTTCTTCAGTGACATCCTGCACGTGGGTGAAACTGGACGCCCTCTCGGGGACGCGCACTGCGCGCCATCTGCGACACACACCGCGTCCGTTCTGGGTCCGTAGCTGTGGTCAGTGGGGTTTGCTTGACGACCTGGCGCTTAAAGAGAGCGCAGCATAAATCCGGGTCTGTCTGCTGACGTACTGTGTGGGCTATCAGCGCAATGAGCACGCAGGCTGGCGCAACAGCGGCCGCGCTCTCAAAGTACAAACTCGTTTTCCTCGGCGATCAGGCCGTTGGGAAAACATCGATTATCACCCGCTTCATGTACGATAAGTTTGATAACAACTACCAAGCAACTATTGGGATCGACTTTTTGTCGAAAACGATGTACCTGGAGGATCGCACCGTCCGACTGCAGCTGTGGGACACCGCAGGACAGGAACGTTTCCGCTCGCTGATCCCGTCTTACATTCGAGATAGCTCCGTAGCAGTGGTCGTCTATGATGTAACAAGTCGCCGTAGTTTCCTGAATACTGCAAAGTGGATAGAAGAAGTTCGTAATGAGAGAGGCAACGAAGTAATTATCGTTCTGGTTGGGAATAAGAGCGACCAAAACGATAAGCGTCAGGTAAGCGTCGAAGAGGGCGAAGCGAAAGCCAAAGAACTGGATGTTCTGTTCATCGAGACTAGCGCGAAGACAGGCGCAAATGTGAAAGCGCTCTTTCGGAAGATTGCTGCGGCGTTGCCAGGTTCCAGCTCGACGACGAGTCGAGGAAGCCAGCTCATCGACGTGAAGCTCACACCGCAGGAACCCGCCGCGAGTCCGTCGCAACAAAGCTCGTCGTGTCTGTGTTAGCCTGTAAGGCGATCTTGGCGGTGCAGCACTGAAGGGTTTCAAGGCCCTCGGTTAAATGTCTCAAAGTTCCGCGTACTGGGCGCGGCGCACGGAAGGCGCGCAGTCGTGTTCGTACCCTAGACTGGTACAGGCTGTGAGAATCTCTTCTCTATCATGCATCCGTCGCAGTACGTTCTTTAAGGAAATGCATTTCTATCAAAGGACCTCGGTGGTCCTGGTAAACGAGTAGGGCGATGGTTCCGGAAAAGGCTGAAGGGCGACGGTGCTGTGCCAGCGCCGACCGCCTTCTTCGTACTAGCGCCCGCTTCTGGCTCTGTAACGCTTGCCTTAGCACTAGCAGTCGCTGACGTCGTGCTCGCTGCACCATTTCCAGTGGACGCTCTGACATGTGTTTGCACGCTCTGTGCGGAAGCCGTTTTTGGTGGTTTCTCCGCCGCACTTGACGAGGACCCCGCAGTGCTACCGGCATCCGTTGGTACCCGAGGCACTACTCCAGTCGTTTGTTTCCTCTCAAATGCTGGCAGCTGGCCGTTGCGAATACGACTGCGAGCTGCATCAGCTCCGGGCATTGGAAGGCGCTTCTTGCCAAGTTTGCCGCCTCGAGTCAATATCCAGCCGTCGCCGCCCCAGACTCGGTCTGCGCGAAGCACCAGCAACGGGCGGCTGTTCTGCGCAGAGATCGAGCTCCGCCAGCTAGTCTCGTGAAGTGCATGCGCGCAAAACCCGATGACACCTATTGAACCGAGTGTTCCAAAGGACTGCAACGCACTCAACGCAAAAGCTTGGCACTGCATGGAGAGGCTCAGACACCCTGAAGGAATTGATGAATAAAGATCAAGCGCAGCTAACTGTGGAGCCGCAGCGGCGGTCGGCGCTCTGCGGCACACGCGGCAGTGGGTAGTTTAAGAAAAACAACAAAGCGGACATTCTCTTGCGGTGTCCGTGTATAGGGTCTTTCATCTCAATTTCGTTCCGCCTCTGCTACGTTCTGTAGAAGAAGGTCGAAATTACTGTGTAATTAACCTTTTAGATCGTAGACGAATTGTCAGTAGGATACGTATTCTTTACTAAACAGTCCACGGAGAACTGCATTCCTTCTTCATGTCAGACATTCCACAGTACGCAGATGGTTGCGGAACACTGGAAGACAGGCATAGACGCGCTCTGCGTCAAGAACCGATATTCTCCACGTGTGCTTCCAATCAACGGTAGAACACGATCCTTTGATCACCTTTTCCGGAAGTACAAAGCGACGATAATAGATGCCACCAGCGCCTCTGTTTCTAAACAGCTTGTTCATGTGGTCCAGAATACACTGGGATACTGTCGCAAGAATGTCCTAGTTCAATCACCGTCATCTCCCATGGAAATCCCAGTTACAGTGCTCCTTGAACATCGAGATCGGTATGAAGCACAGGGACGTGGGTTTTTTCCTCAGTCAATGAGACTTGCTTCCGATGAAACAGTCGGAGAAGATACGGATATTTGCGGAGCGGGGCGCCCGTTCCATATACCATCGAATTCGAGACGAACGACGAAATCATCATCCGTTCTAGTTGTAGTGGATTCTATTTACGGCCTCAGTTTCGATCGTGGGGAAGGCTCATACAACAGCACCAACCATTTTGTCGAATCATTGACGATTTTTCTCTAACATCTGGCGACGTCCTTCTACTGAACAACGTGGCATTTCACCAGCCCCCTCGCGGTCGAGCGTTTCCCGATTCTATCGGGATAGAGCTCGTTTTCATTCTTCCGTACGCTCCGTGATTCAACCGGAACGAAGCAATCTTTTGTATCCTGAAATGCAACGATTGCTCCACAGCGAGATTCGCTGAAGCGTCCAGCACATGGTAAAACTGGGCCACATTATGTACTATTTGCGCAAGTGCTTTTTCTTCCGGGAAGGGCCCCACCAAAGGCCATAAAGAAGTGCACTCACTCTAAAAGAATTAAGGGATGAGCTGGGATGCACACTTCAGATGCTCGAGATTGAGAAAAGACTGCAGAGCGCTTTGGCGACAGAAATGTACGAAGACATGATAGAGCACCAAATGGCACAGAGGGCCTAAGTGCGCAGATTCCTCGCATAGGTGAGTACAAGCGGAAGCAAGAAAGGCATGAAGTTCGTGACCCGAGATTATAACGCTGCTATCAATATCAGGAGATTTGCGGTGCTGGCGACGAAATCCCGGAAGCTGACGCGAGCTTCCTTTAGAGGGTCAGCATCTCAGGCTCGAAGTATGCTGGGATAAATACTGAAACCGATAGCAGGCAACCGGTTGAAAAAGCCTGGGAGGCGTCTTCTGGTGGATATGCATATACCCCCACATGGCGGTGCGAAATTTTTTATTTCACTGAGGGTATGTATTTTGATGGACTTAAATAGAAGAAGCGGACACGATCGCAGTCGACGCGGGCGTGAATGCTGCGAACCCCGTATTTCCATCCGCCCTTCTGCTGTGCTAAGCTGTGCTGCGGAAAGAACAAGGTCCCGTGTCAAATGAACACGGAGTCGCGTTGGCGGCGACAATTTGGAAGAGGTGCAATGCTTTCCTCGAATACTCTCGCCGGCTTTGTGAACGTATTCGGGCCGGTGGCGGGCCAAGCTGGAAGCACGCGTGCGGCGCTTCGAAGCGCAACGGTACGGCTCAGCAGGGTCTGCACGGACGCGGTCTCACGGCGAAACCGGAAGCAAGCCACCTGTATGAGGCCGCGCTCGCGTGCGCGACTCTTTATGGGCACCGATACGAACCCAGATGGTGAAGACAATGAAACTCGCTCTGGGTCACAAGGAGGTCAAAACTCCAGCGATGTCGAAAAGCACAAGGAGGCGTCTGCCTCATCTGGGCAGTCCGGGAGAAGCGATATGGGTACGCGGGATATTGAATTTAACCTTGGCCCCAAAGGCGAGTCCCTTACTGCGTCAGCTACCGAAAAACCAAATCCATTCTTGGAATATATCCGCTCCTTGTCTCCGCCAGAGACTTTGAAGCGATTTGCCGAGTCGGCACCCAAAGAAGTTCAAGCTGCCATGAAACAAATGGTCGTCAACATGTTGGGCAACCTGCCGCCTTTCGCGTATGCAGTTACCATCACCACGCTGGGGCAGCGTCTAGCGGACCTGCTGTATTCTACGGCGATGACGGGCTACATGTTGCGCAATGCTGAGTACCGTCTCTCGCTGACGCGCTCGTTGGGATACTGGAGCCCCAACGATGATCAGAGTAACGAGCGATTGCGGCAAGAGATCGAGCGCATAGCACCGGATTCTGTCATTCGTCTGCGCAACTCGGATGGCACAACCACCGAGGTTCCCGCCGCAAAATTCCTTGGAGAGCTCTGTGAAGAAGTGCGCGCTCTGAAAAGCGAATTAGCCCAGTACGAAGCGGGAAGCAATCGGATTCTCTCGTACATTCGCTCTCTGAAACCCGAGAATCTGGAGCAGCTGACAAAAAGCGCAGGCACTGAAGCTGTAGATGCAATGAAAAGGACAGTGAAAACCTTGCTTGAGCAGTCGGGAGTTAAGGGCGAGCTTCCAGTCACCCTCCCGGCAGCTGAGCTGTCATCGCTCCTCTTCTGGCTCATGGTTCTCGGATATGATATTCGAGAAAAAGAAGTGAAAATGGATTTTGAACGACAGTTTCATAGGGGTTATCTATCGAGTTCGAACGAACAGAAACCGGAGGACGAAGGAAGCGGCCCGGACGCGCCTCAGCCGTAAAAAAGCGAGGCAAGTCGATGGCTGACAAAATTTGTCGCTACTGTATTTGGGCTGGGACGAGGAGGTCCTCGGAGCGCGCTGCATTGTCGCTACGACATCGTCTGAGCATTGCTTACAGTACCGGAATAGTTGACTGCTTCTGGGCAGCATCCCATTGGCGATAAAGTTGATGCCATCGACGCAAACGCCGTCGACGAGCTCGCTCGCTTGCGTGACGTTGGTGGCTGGCAGCGGCCTCCATGTGCGATGATTCCCCTGAGAAAGAATCTTGCTTACGTCGTAGCAACTCGTCACATGTTTCTCCAATATGGACCAAACGATTCGTGTTGAGAGACATTTTCGATTCGAGTCCGTTCGAAATCAGAACTTGAAGCATGAGCTGCCTTTTCCAGGTTTCGTAAAGCGATATTCGATCGGGATCCGATGACGTAGCGTGGCCAAGTCGGCGACACCAGGACGCAAAGGATCGCTCCAGCGGCACGTTCACAACAGAACGCTCGAAGGCGTAGAGTTTGCGGGCATCAACCGCCATCGGCAACATATCCAGCGTGTGTTGGTGCTGGTGTTGTCCTTGCCAAGCAAAGAATCCTAGATAGCTGGCCGCCGCTTCCGCAGCTGCAGCGGTATCGCGTCGACGTGGAATGCCCTCATCGCTTGTCAGCAGGGTTACAGTGAGGATTGCTGGAGTCGACGCCAGCGTGGCTCGATCCTCCTTGGGTTCGAGGTCACTGGCGCCTGACCCCACTGGCCCCGGAGCGTCCTGCACCTGGAAGCGATAGAGATTCCCACCGCGCTCATCGCGTAGAATTTGTAGCGCTTTGATACAGTACGACACCTCTGCAATACATAGAGCTTGCGCTTCCGCGTCGGTAACGCCATCACCATCAGGGACCAGACCGCGCACGAGATCCTGCTCTTGAGCAAAATACAAGGCAACGAGTCTCGACTGAGCCGTGTTGTACGCTTGTTTCACTAACTTGAAGAGCACCTTGTCTAAGGTAAAGAGCACGTACGATTCAGGCCCCAGTACGCGGCGGCAGTAGTCTTCATACTCTTGGCTATCGATGGCATTACTCAGGTACCTCCGGAGCATGTCCATATATTCTCTGTATATGTCCGAGGGGGCGCGCAGCGTCGCCTCCGCCCTCGCTTCACCTTCGGGATTGTAGAGGGAGTCGGAGATGGATTTGAGGTCCATGGCCGCCTCAGGCTGACGTTGCTCGTTCATTCGAGCTGATCGTTGCCTCTCGTACTGGGACTGCGCCATCTGTCGAGCGGCGGCCAGACGCTGGAATGCGATTTCGTAGAGCCGCATGAGAATATACAGGGACTCGTCGGCGAAAAGAACCGAGTCGTTCCGATAGCGCATCCTCTCGACTCTTGCATTGCGCTTCGGACCCGGCACAGAAGTCGACCCGGTTTCCGCCTTGATCGCTGGTGCCTCTCCGGGTCGCACACTGGGCACCTCCTCTGACAACGACAGAATGACTGGATCGAGGCCATTCCCGCCATCCCGTGTGTCCATCTCAGCACAGAAGTTCTCATCAGGCGATGACTTTCGCGAGACGCTGTCGGAGGCCGCCGGCGAGTCCCCCGCTGAGCGCTCATCTGCAGCACGAGCCAGCTCATTCCGCAAAAGGCCACTCACATCCGCAAGCTCCGAATCCGTCTCTTCGCGAACGACGGGCGCAGTGCACTCGCCAGGAGTCTCGACTGCGCGAACACCAGGATCATGCAAATTGATGCCAAAGAATCTCCCGAAAAGCTCCGCATAGAACTGCAAGAGATGCGCACATTCCATCGGCCCGTACTCTAGATGAGACAAAAACGACACCAGTGCATATAGGTCCTGATGCGCCTTCTTCAGACGGAGGCGGAATCGCAAGCACGGAGGCTCTAGCGCCGACACCACCGCAAAGGGGTCGCGTTCAGGCGCCGCCGCTGAATCGCCACACGCAGCGCTCAGTGATGCGTGCGCGCACTCGAACGTGCCCCCGTGGACGCACTGCAAAGCAACTTGCCGAGCGCGCCAACTGTTTTCGAACTCACGGCTGAGCGCAGGGTGTCCGAAACCGCAGCCGAAAGCGACACAATCACAGGAGCCAGCCATGATATTCGCGGCAAAGACAGCGACCGTGATCGCTTCCATGAGCGTCCGGACCTCTGCGATGTCGTGGATGTCCTGGAGGAGGCCACGGACGCTGATTGTGCGCTTATCACTCTGTCTGAAATAAAAGCTTCGGTGATCCAGGCTCTTGAAATAGTTGCGTTCACAGATTTCTCTCCAGAGTTTGTTCATTTCGACGCGAGCTCTTCGCCATTCCTCGTCCTTCTGTTTGAGGCGGTTCAGGACAATTGGAACTGCCACACTTGGTTGCATCTTCACATGCATGACCATTTCTGGGCCGTGTGCTCCATAGACTCGCTCTATGGCCCGGTAATGCACTGCACTGAGGGCGTGCTCGGCGAGCATATGTTTTGCCTTTTCTTCGTCGCTCATATGGGCGATCACCATGGCCAGAGGTTCAAGCTTATGAATCGTTGCCGCATTCGTCTCGATGACCATATCCAGCTCGTAGCGATCGTCTTCACATCGAAAGAGATTGTCTTCAAACTGATTGCGACGCATGTGCTTGAACGAGCCCTCCTCGCTCCCGGTCGGCACTGACACCCAGATATCGTTCAGTACCTGTTTCTCAAGCTCACCGCGACCACTACATGGCATGGATTGAAATTCGGAAGGTATGCGTTTGTAGCTGGTGTCACAACGTTCCCGGGACTCTGCTGCCGCCTCGCTGAGCGACTTGTAGCGCCAGAGCCCGTCAACCGGGGGGGCGGTCGCCGACGGTGGAGCACGGCCCTCTAGAATCGCCAGCGCTGCCTCGACGCCCGACATTGCACTTTCTGCATCGGTTGGATGCTTGGACCTGCGTGCTGGGGCACAAGCATCCAAGAACGTGCGGAAGGCCTCGCTTAAAATATGCCTGTGTCCGAAAAGTTCATCAGCAAGGCTCATCAGCTCTGTTCTGCCGATAATCTCCTGGTTGTAAAGACTCAGGCACTTGATGAACTCATGAAATTGATGTGCTTCCATGCGCTCCCGCAATTTTTCGAAAAAGAGAAGCTCGGCTCGAGCTCCGTAAGAAATGGGCGAAAGTCCAGACAACGCAGTAGCAGCCGTTGAAGACGCGTGCGGCGCTGTCGCAATCGTCTGTTCCAGGTGCTGTGGAACGAGTGCAGCCTGGAGCGGAGCATCACGCCCGTCGAGGCTAACTCCCTGCGCAGTTTCGCTGCGTCGACTCCTTTTGGTTCGCTTTGTGGGTCCTCCCGTCGCACCAAGGTTGCTCGCCGCTCGTTTTGCCCAAGTTATTTGTCTTGCGCTCTCGATTTCATCCTCCACAGAATCTGGAAGAAAACTCTTGAACTCTTCCAGGAGATCTGGATGACCGCGAAAGATCTGAGAGACTTCATCCAGCACGCTGAATTTGTCCTCTCCGTCGCGCTGATAGGCCTGCAGAATGTTCAGAAACCTCTGGTAGATTGCTGGTTGGTTCTGAAAACGCTGCTTGACTTTGTTCACGTATTGGATAGCGTGGTCGAATTCCTCATTGTTGAACGTGGACAAGCTTGGTGGTACCCCAACGGCTTGTGCGTTCACGACAGCTGCACTGTCGGCGACGGTATCCGCAACACGTTGCGGGACGTGCAGCTGTTTGGGTTCCTGCGAAGGCTGAAACGCTCGAAACGCTTCAGGTCCAGCTCTAATGTGGGCGTTTCCCATGGCAGAAGACATTTCAGCGACTCTGTATGCGTCTGGAACAGCATGCTGACTTGGACGAGTGATTGCGCCTGGATATGGAGCGCGAGCACGGGTATCCTCTGCAGCGACCGTAATCTTCGCATCATCCCTTTCATTTGCAGGGCCGGGTGTTTCTGCGTGAACGGGTGCTGCATCCAAGCAGTCTGAGAGCTCAATTTTGTATCCCGCCGGCAGAAAAGTGTTGAAGCCAAGCACAAGGTTGGGATAGCCGCGAAAAAGACGCGTAACTTGCTCAATTACGCCTGGTGTATCGATTGTTTGCGCCTTGAATTCTTTCATGATGTCCAGGAATTTTGCATAGATTCGCGGCCGATCCTCGAACTGGGCCTTCACCTGCTCTAAATAAGCCAGAGCGTCCTCGACTCTCAAAGCTCGCGCCTGCGAGCCTTCCTCGGTCTCAGCAGGTTGATTCATTCGGTCAGCAGCTGCACTGGTCTCCTCGGACTGGGGATCGAGCTTAAGCACCGTGCGTGCGGCACCAGCTCGTTCTGTGCTGTCGCTCTCGCGTTTCGAGCTACTATTTTTACCGCTCACCGTCGGTTCAAGGTTTTGCGTAACCTGTTTCTCTGTAAACTCTAAGTGCGTTTTGTGCTGGCTCGAAGTAGGCGATATAGGCTGGGTTGCTGTCTCCCGAACGTGCGAATGCGCACCCTCAACTAGCGTCGCCAGTTCATCTTCTATTGTTCGTGCACCTTCTCTCGGCATGGTGTCCGACGTGACATCTCTGGGCACGTTTTCGGTCTCCGAACGTAGCGCTTCAGCGCGTTCGCTACGATCATCTGTGCTTTGCAAAATCATCCCGGCCTCTTCGCTGCTTCCGAGACCAGCAGATCCCTGCGGACGCTGTGGTTCTGCCTCAACGCGCAGAGGCACTGTTTGCGTTTCTGGTGGCACCAGTGATGCCTCACCCGAGATCCGCTCCAGTAATCTATCTTCAGACTCCTCCATCTATTGTGGCGAGTTGGCTTTTGCCCAGGTTGCGACCAAGGCAAGCTCACGACTATATTTCCACAGCAGTGCTGGCTTTCCTCGAGCGAGAGCAACCTGCGCGCAGCAGTCTCAGATCCGACTCCGCTTCCCCGGGGCGCGTGACGCGCCCCGGGGAAGCAACCAGCCTGTATCGTGTACCAAGCTGCAATCCATATTTGTGCATATTAATTCTAAACATTCCACGATTGAACTGGATCCAGTGCAGCCTCGAATCGCGATGCCACCCTGGCGGCTAACCTGCTGCGCGTACCTGGCAGCTAAAAATGATTCTTGTTCCTCTAGTTGTTTTCAACTTAATTCAGTTCCAACCCCGCTGTATAAAATCGAATGATTTTTCTCAGTGTAGAGCACGAGATCGAGGTCACTATGTAATTTATTGTGTACATCTTAGATGAATAGCCTGTAGGATATATTCTTTAGTAAACAATCCCTGCAGGACTGTATTTATCCTTCAGGTCAGTCATACAACAGTACTCAGACGGCTCAGGAACACTGAAAGAAAGGAGTATATGCGCTCCGCGCCAAGTACCGATATTCTCAAAGCATGGTTGCGGTGAATTGTAGGAATTGGACCCGTTGATCGTTTTTTACGGAAAGCAAAAGCGAAGATAATAGCGACCACGGGCGTCACTTTTCTCACGAGCTTGTTCGGGTGGCGCTGAAAACAGAGGTATACTGCCGGAGAAAAGAGCCCAGTCTCATGCACGGCAATCTCCCGCTGAAATCGCCTCAGCAGAATTCCTGGAACGTTGCGATCTGTAAGAAGTAGAGGAACTCCGGATCGTTTTCTCTGTCAATCAGACTTTATTAGGAAAATACGGTCGGTGCGTGTATGGGTATTCGCAGAGCAGGCAGCCGGTTGTATGTAAGATGAAACTCACAGAGAACGAGGATATTATCATCTATTCTAGCTGCGGTGGATTTACTTGGCGGCCTCGGTTTCGCTCGTAGAAGAGAATCATGCAACAGCACCTGCTACGTCGAACCATTGAAGACTTTCCCCTGACGTCTCACGACGGCCTTCTATTGGACACCGTAGCATTGCAACATTCCCCTTGCGTTCGAGCTCTTGCCGATCCTGTCTGGGGTAGAGCTGCTTTTCAATCCTTCATACACTCCCTGGAAAAATCCAATCGAAGGAATGTTTTCTATTGTGAAACGTACTGATCGCTCTACTGGACGAATCGCTGAAGATCTCAGCACATGGTTACACCGAGGCACATGTCGCATGTCGTCCGCAAGTCCTCCTCGCTCCAGGAAGGTCCTCACCTCAGGGCCTAAAGATTTGCATTCATTTTCAAAAACCAAAAATCTCAGGGATGAGCTGGGGTGCACGCTTCAGAAGGTCGAGATGGAAAGAAGGCAACGGATCGCCTCGGCGATGGAAATGGACAGAGACATCACAGAGCTGCAAATGGCATTGAGGGCGCGCATTCGAGGACTCCTTGCACCGATGAGTATCACGAGTGAGAAGAAATGCATGGAGTTCGCGAACCGAGATTTCAACGCCATCGTCAATATCAGATGATGTGCGGTGCTGAAGACAAGACCCGGGGAGCTGACGTGATCCACTTTTTTGGGGCAGCATATCAGGCTCTAAGTGTACAGGGATAGAAACTGAACCTGACAGCAGGATGTCGGTTGAAAAAGGCTGGGGCATCCGCGAATGGGCGAATATATACCATCCATAGGCGTGAAATGTGTATCCTTTTTCCTGCAGTATGTATTCGTGCATTCATCACGATTAGGTGGATCGAGTGGCGACCTCTCGTTCGTACGCTGAACGCGCGTCGGAACAGCAGCTTTGCTGGAACAGGGGCAGTGCTTTGTTGTCGAAAACAGGCCGAAAACCAAGCCGCGGCTTGTTGCCAGTCAGCATTTTCCCGAGAACGATTCTCATTGATCGACATCGTAAATTTGAATCCGAGATGCCTCCTGCTTGAAGCTTGCTACGCACTGGGTTTTGCTCCACTCGATACAAACCTGCGCAATCTTTCCACGAATGCTGAAGTGCCAGTTTCGGAGCAACGAGTTGTACTATGAATAGAGCAAACTTGCAACCAGTTCATGATTTCGTAAACTTGCACTAGGGCGGCTGGTAAGAAACACTGGCTTTTCGATAAGGCGCATGCTGAGCGATATCAGCCCGATATTGAAATACGGTATTTTCTTCTCGTGAAATGCAGCAGGCAGCCCGCGCCGAAGGAACTTTAGCCGAAGCATCCCAGAAGTGCCTTTCGGGGAGAAAGCAGCAAAGTACATGACAAATTTCTACGCAGATCATTATGCGTATGGCCTGGCCACATCCAGCGGGCATCTTTGTGAAACAGCACAGCCGAAGCATCCCAGAAGTGCCTTTCGGGGAGAAAGCAGCAAAGTACATGACAAATTTCTACGCAGATCATTATGCGTATGGCCTGGCCACATCCAGCGGGCATCTTTGTGAAACAGCACTTTCATAAGACGCTGCTGTGAAAAGCCCTTGAATGCATCACTATTTCCAAGTTCTGCGCGTGCGCCGCCACCGATACAGCATCTTCGGCTCCTTTATGCATGCACGCAGATACATCCACGTCAAATTCAAATGGAACCGGGCACATTCACCTAACACGGATGTTTACTCTAAAGTTTGGGTCCGGTCCCTTTGCCATCAACACCAGCATTTGCGGCATTTTTACGCGACTGCTTCCTCTTGCTTTCTCTCACCGCCGGCTTTAAATATGCAGGTCTTTCCATTTCTCCAGCCGCGTTGCCAGAATTCGATTGATCTGGATGACAGCATCAAGGTCCTGATTATGATGCTTCCGGCAGCTGCCGACGCAATTAAAGCAGATGCGGAAGTTGCTATCTACACCCTGCTTGCCATTTTCATCTTCTTCTTACATCGCCTCGGTGTGCCCATTGCAGTAGATGCACTTGGCTGCGGTATAAAATTCCCATGGTTACACCACATATTCTCCTCATAGGGCGGCCCTCTGAAGCGTGAACGTTTACTTCATCGCTTGCAGTAGGTCGATGAAGAGTACTTGAGGCTCCCCTCGGTTGCGTTCTCCGTTTCCGATCCCGATATCATGCCCCAAGATCATAAGCTTTTCCGGGGCAATCACATACACGAGCTATCTGTCCGATGCGTGAACGCGCACTGTTCCATTCGATAAAAGATTTGTGGAATTCGATGTTGTCCATGGTGGAACAAATGCTAGAAGGGAAATTCGCGCAAGCGATCGAATCGAGAAATTTCGATCCGTTTACGCTCCATTCGTGCAAATTGTTGAAGCACTGTCGACTAGAAGCGATCGCTGCTATGATGCGAGTCCGAGTCCAAGAGCCTTTTCTATGGAAACAGAAGATATGGAATCATCTGAAAGATATCCATGTAGAGGTATGACGCTGGTGTGGACTGCATTTTCGTCGATAGCCACAAAAAGATGAATGATTCGTCTTCCGGAAGAAATTGATTATATGGAATGAAATGCTCAGTATGTGTTCGGCGTGAGCTCGTGAAGAAATCGTCATGGAAGGTGACCGAGTGTTTTATTTCGTCCATAGAGCAGCGCGGATTGCTGCGCCCAAGATTTGCGTTGAAGTAGAAAAAAAATTCTTCGAAATTCCTTATTTGACTATGCAAGAGGTAATAAAAAGATAAGAAAGAATTCTTTTACACATGGATTGGATGATCAAATTGTTTATTCGAAGCACCGTCGTTTGAGGGTGTCACGAATACTCCTTCTAACGGTGACGTACCAAAATTCCAGCGGCAGAGTGTCGACAATGCTACTCCAAGAGAACGATCGCAAACCCCAAACTGCTTCTGTATCCATCAGCGCTTGGTGCTGTGCATCGAATGTTAAGGCTGTACATCTATAGAGAAGATCGACAAAGTCGGCATGCATGAAGCGAGTGCGCGGCTCAGTTTCACATTTAAATTTCACTCCAGGATTGTATCAAATCTAGATAGCGTTCAGGGCATTCGATAATTGTCCAAAAACGCAGCGCGTCACCTCTGCCAAGTTGTGAAATTCCATGAAGTACAGTATGCGTTCCGTCATGCTGTCGCTTCCACTAGAAGCACCCGCGGTAACATTCCGTGGGAAAGGATGCGCGGCTGCGCATTGCATGCAAAACAACTTGGTTGTGAGAGAAGAGATCGCTGTTTGAAATATCCATCACTCTGCATAGCCAACACGGATGCAAAGCACAAGATCTCCAGCGAATCTTCTCGTATAGAGTGTTCTTCTGTCATGTCGCCGTCATTAACAAGAAGAGCCCTTGAATCCACATATCTTTGGAGCCCAGTAGAGATGCGCAGCGCTCTCGAGCGCAGTATCTGGCGAGGATATCTCTCCTCATCCTGGGTTCGGGGCTCTTTCGCAAGCTCCAGACGAGACTCTCACTCACGAATGTAGAATGACTTAGCCTCATCGTAGTTCATCACTTGCCACGGAAAATCGTTCCCTGCGTATACATGCGACGTTGAAACTTTGCTGGATTAACGAACAGTACCACACCAGCGACACGTGCCAGTTGGGAATCGAGTGCGATCACTCCTGGCGGCTGAGATTCTTCTCGACGGTCGTCTTCACCGTTTCAGCGCAACGCCGACACTGAGTAATAAGCGATTTCCTCGAAATTTCGCTTGAGACAGAGCTGCTGAAAGCTCAGGAAGCACGAGACGTTTCCGGACGTTGGTCGAGATCTTCAAGTCACGGTGCAGAAACCGCTTGCCAGAATGCGTAAAGTTGGAATCACAGCCAAGAAAGCATCTCATCTTCATCCATGATGGCATCTGACGGTGGACCGGCGTACCGAATACTATCTCGTGTACCCAGTTCAGTTTCAATGTATTTTTTTTCGACCTGTTCCAGCGGGCGCCCATGCACATGTTGCCTGGATGCCGTAAAAAACTGATCGATGAGAATCACATAGAATCGATTCTGGCACTTGTCATGCGCTCTCGTTGAAGGCGTGGGAGTGAAGCCTTTTAACGGTCCAGCACGTTCATAATAATCGGATACCATCAAACGACACGATTTCTCGGTCATATTCTTTCCCAAGTCATTGAAGAAGTTGGCAAATGCGCGCTGCCCTGCCCTGTACAATTAAAACCGTTGGCGACTCGAGCACGTTTCCATATGCGCCCAACAGGAATCGTACGCATGAGCCACTTGGACGCATTCGCATTCTCTGACTGGAGAAAGCAAAGCATTGTCCCTGCTCGACAAATTGCCAAGGGCGTTGAGACTGGTCCTGAAGCTGCCATTCCGCCCATTGGTATTCCTAATAGCGCGCATCATTCTCGAGCCCAGATGGTATCGAGCTCTGGGAAATTGCTTTTCTTGATCTACTTTCTGTTCATGTATTTAACTTGGCCCTCTTTATTTAGAGGTACCCTGGCAGCCATGGCGGTCTTAAATCGGCGATCTATGCCCCTGAAATGATCGTTCTATTCATCTTCTCTAAAGATTAAAAACGAGTCATGTTGCTCGACTCAGTCCTAGGTTTCACGAGTTTCTTGATGTCCTCCCAGCTAAATTCTCTGCCGGTCTCCGTGGTCCATGTAAAAGCTTTCCGTTTCACCCCTGTAGACGAGAAACCTTGCACGAGCTCCGCCGATGCTCTTCCCGATATTGTTGGAATGCGTCGTGGTTTCTCGCAGAGGGCAACTCTATCTTCACCTTTCTCGCTCCATGGCTGGCCAGCATGAACGTTGTTGCTCAGCTTCACATCCGTTTTCCCCGCAGAATCCAGACGCACCGTCCAGACGCACTGCTCCGAGCGTGTTACCGAAACTTGCCCTCTCTATTCATGTATCCTCTATTTCTTAACTAAATTTTCGCTTTCTGCTCCGTCGCGAGCATGCCCATGAACCGAAGCGCGCCTTTTCGCTTCCTCTCTCGCATGAGTTGAGGAGCAACGCAGCAGTCGTGGTGTTTTGAAAGCAGAGAACGATTTTGCGAAGACCGCTATCACGGATGCGAATGACTCTTCTGTATCATAGATCATATAAATTGCGTTTGACGGTAGAGTAGACACCTTTGACTGGACTGGGCCAGGGAGAGTAAATACGCACGAAGAGAAGCTCAAATCTTGTCCCAGCAGTGTCCCGCTAACCGTTTTGAGTAATATGAAGCAGTGTAATCTAGGAACAGGAAACAGGTATGTGGGAAGGAGCCGCCCCGAGTTATGCCTCGAGAAATGATGAGCTATTTAATGATTCATTCAGTTTGACCATTCGATTCATACACCGCCGAGGCTGATAATGGCGGATTACTCGCTTTTCTAGTCTTCAGAAATAGTTATTTGCCTCTTGCTGAGTGCCCGTGTAGAGTTCTCGCATTTCTCTCGAATGCAGTCTCATCTAGTGATTCGAAAACCCATCTCCAATCTAATGAGCGCTCCTATTTTAGTACCAATTCTACACCATGCTGCTCAGCGCGCGATGGTTTCCAGTAGAAGCGCGCGTTTTGCTTTATACATCCACGTCTCTTCGCCACCGTCCGTTCCAACGATGCGAGAAGCTCATTTCCTGTCGATTTTTCAATGTTATTTCTTAGGGAACGTATGGAGTGGCGTGAATCGGCTACGGGGCAGCCTTGCACATAGTGATCGGATGGTTCTGTTTCGTCGACGCGACCTCCGGGATAAAAGCTAAGATATGGATGGTCCATCCCCTTGTTGATCCATTGAACGACTAACCTCGTCGAGTAAGTTTTTATTTCTCGCCAGCTAATATTGACAGTATAAAGCCTTTCCATAACCTTTCCCTAATCTACAGGATACGATACTTTCGTTAAATACCCGCTAGAAGAGCAAACATAACCAGTAAGGTTGCGGTGATCCAGATAGTCCAGAATTCACTGCACTGAGTACAACGCACATGAAACCAACGCACACAAACCAAGGACAGTTGCATTCTCGCCAAACTGCGCAGCATTCTCAGGCTGATGACTGCCAAATAGAATATAGGCACGAGAGCAACCGATATGGAACACTGCTTTCCATGGTAGATCGAGAGGTCGGTGTCGTGCACCTGAACAAGCAGCCAGCCTTGGGTGTGAATCCACCCCTAGGGATGCACGCCCAGAACTGTATCGTCGAAACAAGACGCGTGCCTTGAGTTCGGGAAGCCCAGTTTCTCGCCTATACTTGTTAGGAACTGCAGTTTCTTGAGAAAGGCACTCCCAGTAGTAGTGAGGGCGTGTTGGTGCTTCCTGGCTTCGAAGCTGGAAACGAGAGCACTGAATTCTGGGTTGGCGAGGACTCTAGGAAACTGGCCTGCGGTCTCAATGATAGAGCGCTGCGGTAGTTCTTTCTGTACAGCCTATATCGCCTTATCCGTCCTCTTCGACGTCTATCTTGTGCGATTTTTTTTGGACGCGGTAAAGGTTGCCTTGGGTCTACCCAAATCAGCGGGGGAAAAGCTCTTCTCCGCAAGACTCTACAAAGCCCTTCAGAGCACGAAGAAGAGATCTATTCCCCTCTTCGTCCGGGTGATTTCTTCGAGTTGTGACGGTACCATTTGGTTCTTCTTCCCTTTGCTTGTGGGGCTCGTCGCAAACAGTCCTTTTGCATGGCCTCTGCTGCTGCACTGTTTCCTAGTGCCAGCGCTAGCCGAGCTTGTGGTGAAGAGCATCTTCAGACGACCGCGCCCCAGTCACAATACCCGTCACGTGTTTCTGGCCCCTGGGGAACGCTTTTCCTTTCCTTCTGGCCACTCGACGAGAGCAGCCGCCATCGCATGTTTCTGGACAAGATGGTTATGTTGCGCTTTGAGTCCTCGAAATGTGTGTTTAGCGCTTTGCGTGCACTTCTGGGCAATCAGCATCTCGCTCTCGAGAGTGACTCTCGGACGCCATTATCCCAGCGACGTCATCGCAGGGCACTTGGTCGGGACTCTTGCAACGATCATTTCGCAAGAGGTGCTTCTCTTGGATGCGCGATTGCCGCCCCCATGGCAACTCCTGCACAGTAACCTGTTGTCCAGGCGTTTTGCAAATTGAAGCCGCCGGTTACACCGTCGACATCGAGCACTTCCCCGCCAAAGTATAGACCTGGCACGCGCTTGCTCTCGCACGAGGCCATATTCACATCGCGAAGGTCGACGCCGCCTGCCATTACGAACTCTTCCTTGAAGGGAGAGCGGCCCACTATATGAAGCTCACAGCGAGTAAGAGCATCACCGAGACGTTTCATTTCCGCTGCGCTTAGGTTTGCGTAATTTTGCGTGCTATGAATTCGAGCTACCTTGGTTACAAGTGCAGCCCAGAGCCTCCGAGGCAACATGAAGGGATTCCTGGTGAGAATGCCAAGACGACGACCCGAGCTCTTCCGCCAGCTCTCCATGACCTCCGTGAAAGGGCCGAAAGAAGGAATGAAATTCAATTGAGCAGTGAAGCGGTACTTGCGTTCACAAAATACTCGAGCGCCAAAAGCAGATAGGGCAAGCACCGCTGGCCCCGTTATACCACTGTGACTTATGAGCAATGGACCAGTCTCCTTTAGTGCAGGGCCATTTAGAGTTGCTCGGGACGCGGGTTGCGCGCTCGGCTCCGCGAAACTGACCTCAGCTTCTGGTATCGCGATGCCAGCCAGCTCGAGAAGCCATGCATGTCTCTCGGGGCATACCGTAAAGCTAAACAGACTGGGTACGAGCGGCACGACGCGATGATCGCCGAGCATCTGGGCCCAGTCGAGTGCTCTTTGTGAGGCTCCAGTTGCCAACATCAGCCTCCGCGAACTAAAGTGCCCGCGCTTTGCAACGTCGACTCGGAACAGCGGCTGGTCGCCCTCGCGCTCGTGTGCAACGTCCGTGACTTTGCAGTTTGTCTCGACTTGCACACCAAGCCGATCAGCCTCTGAAACGAGGGCGTCTACTATACTCTGGCTTTTATTAGAAACCGGAAAAACTCTTCGATCAGATTCTACCTTTAACTTAACTCCGCGACGCTCAAACCAGTCGAAGGTTTCGCGAGGCCCAAAGCGACTCAACGGTCCGAGTAGCTCACGACTTCCACGTGGATAACGTCCGGAAAAAGTTTGCAGATCGAACGCTGCGTGCGTCACGTTACATCGTCCACCACCGCTTATACGAACCTTCCCCAGCACTTGAGAACCGGCTTCGAAGATAAGCACCCGCGGTTGAGTGCCGCTGAGCGCTAGCGCACACTGAGCACAATGAATCGCCGCGAAGAAACCAGCGGGGCCTCCACCTACTATGACAACGTCAAATATCATCAGTGAGATACGATTCGATTCATCTAATGCGCCTTGTCTAGCCACGGGAGCGTCAAGTAACGCGGCAGTGCCTGGCCCTCAGCACTGAATACACAAAAGTCTTACGAAGGCTGGCGATGCCCTGCCGCAAATCACCAGAATCACAGGGATTGGTTCGCTGCTGGGCGCTGTTTGCGCCCCGTATAGGATACAGCATGATTGTTCCGCCTTCTTTGCTTCCGTCATGTCGTGTCATACGAAACTTGGATGCTTCGAGCCGTTCTGTAGAGTATTGTGGCGGAGCGCATGCCAAAAGATGCCGCTCGTCGAGGCTACGCGGCTGGCGAGATGCACTTTATGCTTGGGTTCGATAGTGGAGCGCATCTGACTTGCGTGATAGGTGTCTGTTCTGGAGGGGTTGTTGGAAAAGCGGAGTCTCTGGACTGAGACATTCAATGGTGAGCATCAACGCTATTTGCCGTTTAAATTGGCTCCGGAGCGCCTCAAATCCTGACGATCTGCCGCCGTTTTGGGCGGCATTCTCTGCACCTGCCTCAAGCAATAGATCGAGTATATCGTGGAACACTACTGGAGCATTTCTTCCCGAAGCAGACACCCGCAGCATTTCGGTCTGACGCCACTGGAGCTTAGGCTGCTTCTTCGGCAGGGGGTCTAGGTCTTTTTCCCGCAGCGGCTGCATGCAGATAAAAAGGATCCGTCCATTTCTCCAACTGAAGGAAAGATTTTATGTTCGTGCAAAAGCGGTATTTCTATCGACGGGCATGGCAATGGACACGGGAGGAACTTGAATACATTCGAAGGATTTCAGCGTGTTTAGCTTGCAGACGAACACCTGCCTCGAAAAGCAGCTCTCAACGAACCCGACCAGATGCTCCATCGGAGAAATTCACCTTTGTATCTAATGCATGTGCCCTATAGGAATGGATGCTCCAGTGGAAGGCGCGCCAACGACTCAGCACCGAACGAATCGAATCCGAAAAATCTGTCGACCGTTCAAAATGCAGCGCATCTCACGCTCGCTCCGCACGGGATACGGAGAATCGCTCAGGTTTTCGGCGGTGAACTTTCCGCTGCTGACGAAAACCTCTCTGATATACTCGTGGACCTCTGCTACATCGGTTTGGCACACCACTTCTGCGCCAGGGGCCAGGCCTTCCGACAAGCAGTGCACCAGCTCAGGCTGCACCACGCGTCTTTTGTGCTGACGTCGCTTAAAATAAGGATCCGGAAAGTTCAGCGAAATTCGGCGCACCATGCCCAATGTATATGTCGATATAATTTTTTCCATGGCAGCGTTCGCATTACAGCACACGAAAAAGACCCTGTCGGCCACGTGTGCGCGCTCTGCGCGTATATTGGCGAACTCTACGAGTGGACGACGAATCTCCAATCCGACATAGTTGTAGCTTGGATCTTCCTGCGATAACTCAAGCAGAAAAGTTCCGGTCGCACAACCAATATCAATATGCAACGGTGCCCGACGATCGTTATACACTCCGACCGGCCATTCCGGTGGAAGCTCTACCAAAGTTCGCAGGTGTTCCGATAAAGGGTTCACGTGCTGCCGCACTCTCGGGCGCTTTGCGCGATCTGATCCAGAGTCTCCTACATTGGGAACCATACCTTTCAGATCAAAACTGTTATCGGGCGCGTTCTGTGAGGCGTGGGCGCATACTAGACAGCGGCGCGACAGGCAAAGTAGCAGGCTTCGCTGAACGGAGCACGCTCCGGGCCTTGTGGCGTTCTCCACTGCGAACTGACCAAAAGCACTTCGAGGGAAGTAGAAAAGCGAGGCAAATAAAAGCCTTCTCAGGAGCATTCAACAGGATCAGGGCTCTTCGTGAAAGTGTATAAGGTGGAGTAACACGAAACTCTTCGGCCTTCGTGCGTGGCGCACAGGGCCAAATGCAATGCCACAGGTGGCTCTTTGAACAGCAGGTGCTAGCCCGCGGCATCTTCATTGAGCTCCAGGGGAACAAAAGAACGAGCAGACCTGGTTACCCGGTGTTTGTATGACCCAGAAATGCAAAGATAGTGTCCGCAGGTGAGAATCCCCCAGAATAATCAGTTTTGCTACAATATGCCGCCGATGCACGCGGAATGCGCTCGATTTATCGCATGACGCAGTCGAGGACGCTTAGGTTTTGCACCCGTGTGCATTCGTGCCTTGTCATCGACGCACCATGTGACACCCTCGATAGGATCGGTTTAGGTTCGGCATCCAGGCCTGCAGATCCGACAAACGCACCCCAGCAGTTAATGTTTGTAATTGAGGTGTGTAGATGAATCGATCCAGACGCTCCTGGATGCGCGAGTATTCAGAGCCTGGATGCACGGGAGAGCTCTCGGTTTCGGATTGACGCCTCTTTGTTGCAGCAGCTCCACATCACCTTTCGCAACCGGAAACAGAAGCTCGATCGATCTAGTGATACCAGGATGTTGAGTTTACAGCACGCGCATCCAGCAGCACCGAAAGCACCGCCGCCCATGTCCCGAGGAGTTCGCGCGTGTCCGCTATCCCTGAAGGTCTACGATCGATGTAACTAGCCAGAATGCTTCAGATACGTAGTTTTATGGGCGTGGGATCGTTTAAACGAACCAGGGATCCCCTTTCCTGATTTAGTGCAGCACTCCAGAGCGTATACGCGGAGTTCTTCAAGGAAATTAGACGAACGGGCCAGATATGCCCTTGCGGCTTTCAGGTTGCAGTCCGTTCGACGCGACGATACCACCTGCATTCGAGCGGAATGCGACATGAGGGCAGAATAACGCTAGCGTTGCGGCTTTTAGGACGGAGTTGGTGCACCCGCAACCCGAGTGCGATAGAGCGGGACAGCCGGGTTGTTCAAACCGGGTTGATCCATTAGAGGCCTTGTGAGACAGCAACCGAGCTTCGGTGCTGTCCGCAAGCGTAACGCTGGAGAACACACGGTTTCGGCGGCCGTGCGAGTTACTTGTCTTCGAAGGTGCACGGCTTGGTTCCCAAGCAGCTGCTCCCTGCTCGTTGAATTAGCACAGCCGTGGTACACGGGTGTCGTGTCTTTCCACCACAGCACGGCTGCTAAGCACCGGCACTCGTCGCAAAGTTCCGCTATAGACTGCGACCGCGCCTAACGCGCTCCGACCTTGATAGCTCGAAAGCGTCCACGAATTCGTAGGGAGCGAGCCTGGAACGGAGTGCTGGTCTTCAGCGGAACTAACTGCAAAGCTACGTCTTGCACTGCAGCTACGTCCAGCGAGCGTTGACCAGGACCGCTCAGACGCCTACAGCGAATCATAGAAAGCGGGCCAGAAACTAGTTTCTGTGCAGAAAAGACCTCGGACGTGTCAGCAGAGAGCCGGACTCCTCAGATCTGCAGACTCGGGTGGCCTGCGCAAGTCGTCGCCGCAGTAACGGTGACTGGACGCCGGTCCAGAAACTTTTGAGCCGCGTGACGCCAAAGTACACCCATGGTTACTTCATGCGGCAGAGCTGCACGCCTGCGAGCGTGCTCCCGGATGTGCCAGCAACTGGAGCTCGAAGACGGCAGCAGTGTCCCGTTGAAACAATGGCAACCACAGCCTGCATACCAACGAGACGCTGAGCAGAAGGTCTCCATATATCGCCAAAGCCACTGCATGCTGCTGTGTCTGTTTCGAGGTGCGCACTCAACGCCATGCGGAAGCAGCTCATCGGCCGAGCAACCGCCTCCGACAGATACTGCTTCTCGAGGAGCCGAGCAGCAACACTAGTCGACAGCGACCGGTGCTGGGGAGGCCTCGGTCACCCATGCACTTCCGGACGCTCTTGTTCTTCGACTCAACTGCGCACATGTTGTACCAGCCGCTTACTGATGCTGGCGCGCGCATAGAGCACGTTGCTGGTGCTTCAGGGTGCATGACTAAACTGAATCACCGCGCGGGGATGTTAACGGCGAGATCGATTTTCCCGCGGTGGTGCTACTGTAGCGCCTGCTCGCAGCAGCAACAGCAGCATCAAAAGCTGCAGTCATGCCGGTACATGGTGCACTGTTTACTGCGTGCGCGTTGCGCAAGCAGAGTCCTCTATATCCCGAAATTGTGTTTCGCGCAGTCTCATCACAGGCAGTTTGTTGGCTTCGAGCGCGCTTCATCGAGTCCCGAGTTGGTATCACAAATAAAGAAACTTTCGAATGGTGTCTTAGTCGTTGCAGTAGATGCAAACGATCGCGTGATGCCTTTCGTGCAGCACTCTTGCGGTCGCGAATGCCGATGCCGGGGTTTGCTGTGTCGGCGTCTATGGCGTGCACGCACTCGCAGCAATAAGTACACATGCGGGAGCTTTTGTATCGCCAGTAAAATGGACAACATTTCATGATCATAGAGGGAAAATATATACCTTCTCACAGACGCTTCCCAGCCTTTTTCAATCAGTTGCCTGCTATCGGTTTCAGTGTTTATCCCCGCACGCGTCGAGCCTACGAGGCTATCCCAAGAAGTTGGATCGCTCCAGCTCCTTGGGTCTCGTCTTCAGTGCGACACACCTTCTGATATTAATGGCGGCGCTGACGTCTCGGTGCAAGAACTCCACGCGTGCATTGACGCTGGTTAAACTCGCCACTGCAAGGATTGCTGGAAATCGTGCCCTCTGTGTAACTACAGTCTCGTCATCGTCCCGTCTCGTAAACACCTTTCCTCGCCTGTCTCCTCTTTTTTCTTCTTCGTCACTTGCTCTGCTTCGCTCAATATTCGGCGAGAAGAGAATTTTTTCCGTTTCCTTCAGGCAGCCAACGATGACGGCCTTCCAGGATCCGGGACTTCCATGCCCATGCTTTGTCCTTGGATTTTTTATTTCTTCAAATGAACGCACTTGGGGTCCATCTGCGATAAACCGCGAAAAAGCATTTGCTTACACGCACCTGGGGTCGGAATATCATTGAGGTCAAAGACTAGAAGCAGAATCCTCTGGGTACTTACGCGGGGCGTCGTCCCTCTGGCGAACTTGCGCTCGGAGAGGCGCGCGGATTGTTTATGCAGATTCTCGCGTTTCAACGCATATCAAAAAGGTTTCCGCAGGCCTCATGGATACGGAACAGCCAGAGGATATCTCTCCTGACGAGACTCGGCTGCGGCCTGGCGAGGTTGAGAGGAGAATAATTCAGGTGGAGTCCCAGCTGACAATGGCTAGGCGCGCCCGTCTGGTAGCCGAGGCGGCACTCGAGGCGCTCGGAACTGTTGCGCCAGAGCGCCAAGTTGCACGCGCCGTCGGCAAGTGCTTTGTGCTCTCGACACATTCTCGAGTGGAAGATCAGCTACGTGCGGAACTAGTGCGTTCGGAGGAAAGCATCGCGAGGCTCTCGGAACTCAAGTCCCTGTTTGAGAAAAAGTTAGCACCGCGCACTGTGCGCTCGGAGCATTAGGTGCCTCATTCCGCGCAGCGAGTGCACGCAGATTTGCGCAGAACCCACGGTCCGCCGAGCTTGCGCGTTAAGAGAGCTTGACGTGTGCGTCCGGCTGCAGCTGGAGCGGTATATTGGTGAATACGGTCTCAAAGTTTGGGGCACCTGCCCAGCCGGAGCATGACAGCTGCGGATAGTTATGGGATAGCAGCATACACGAGTAGCTTCGGAAACGCAGTGTATCTGCAGCGAGCTCGCCTAACAGCCGTACTGATGCGAGCGGCTTGCGCATAGACTGCAAACGGATCTCGATGACGCTACGAAGTGGTGCCTTTGTCTCGCCAGCTGTGTCCTCGGCATCGGGCCAGCACTGAGCCCTGTAGAATGCGAAGGACCGACTATTCGTACGATAGAATGGGGTGAGGGGTTCGCGTTGTACAGTTGCACACCACCTGTTCGTGAGCATCCGAGCGCCGCGAGTCGAGAGCTCGCGTCTTCCCATATGATCGCCAGATCAGGGGCACCTGCTGCAATGCATTGCGAAGGCCGTGCATTGCTTATCAGAGCTGGCACGCTGCATCTGCGTTGTCGCGATACAACGCGAATATGCCGTGAGCCGAGTGGTGCTCTTGTGGCAGGGGGCGTAGCGCTGCCTTGTGGCCTGCACAGCATCACGCGATGTCATCGAACGATGACTCGCCATTGCTGTCTGTAAAGCATTTACACACAGTTATTGCGCTCATTGCATGTCATGCAACCAGGCGTCGATTGCGAGTGACTGGCCTGGGCGCAGGTGCAGTTTATGAACATGCCAGCGACCGGGTGCTCCTGGCCCTTTTTCAGACGAGTTGCTACGTAGAGCATGCGACTCCAATATCTCAGGTCTGAATGGCTGGCAAGCTGGCTGGCCCTGGGTGCTCTGGAGATGCATCCGCAGCGTAGTCCGTGCCGGCTCGCATAACCGAACAAATATATACATTTTTGTATCTTTTAGACCATCGATGATTCACCAGACGGTGCGCGAGACGGAAGTCACCCGCCGGGGTGGCATGCATATGACGCTCCACGAGCGCGTCGCTCGAAAGCGTCCAAGTTCCTTGGTACGCCGGGCCTCCCTGTGGCTGGCTTATCCGACAGGCCAACCACTTGTATCGTGCTTCTCTTCACGCTGATTCTATGAATCGAATACCCCCTCCTCGGCACCATGCACATGCCCGAATGCAAGTCGTTTTTCGCAGTACGTCAGATCCAAGTATTCCTGATCGTTAAATTCTTTTTAGGTACTTTTATGAATGGACGTCTAATGCTCTTCTGCTGAGCCAGCTCGCGAATCTAAGGTCGGTTGTTAATTTGAAGTTTTACGTTCAACACTCACGAAGCGTCCGCATGAATGCGCACCGCCGATTGAAAGAACAAAATCAATCGCAATAGCGTTTACAGCCATGTTCTCGTGGAAGTATTGCTGCGTATGTGAAGGCTCAGATACACAGATATCTAAGAAGCTTGGATCCGTTCACCCTCTGGATCGAAGCACTGAGTTACAACACCAAGCTTCAGATGCTGGTACAATATGCCAAAGTGGTCGCCCTCGAGGTTCCACCGCTACCGGGCACGTCTGTTTTCTCTACTATTCGCTTACACACTAGCACTTGTTGCGTTCGCTGCAGCCCTGCGCGCACTTTCCCTTAGGGGCTTCTCTAAGACCCCATTTCCCGCCCAAAAGGCACCAGTCTCGTTGCTCATTATAGTTTTAGGTTATAATCGACCGTTGGCGCTTCGGAGGCTCTTAGAGTCGCTAGCCAAAGTCAACTGGCTGCAAACTCGTATAGACTTGAGAGTTTGGATCGATGCTGGGGATATTGCGGCTTCCTACGACGTAGCTAAGGGCTTCCATTGGGACCACGGCCAGAAAATTGTTCGCCAACGTCTGAGGCACCACGGCCTGTGCGGGTCCTGGCTGAACGCCTGGCCAGCCTGGGACACGCACGAGTATGCCCTGATACTGGAGGATGATCTAGAGGTCCACCCACAAATTTTCGAAGTTTTCCAATACCTGATTGCGAAGGGCGTTCGGGCGAACGCTTCTGGCTTTATACTGGAAAAGCTTGCCGAGGTTCCCTGTGGGTCTCTTGTTCATTACGCTTCCAGCTGGGCCCCCGTTTTCTCGCGCCGCCTTTTCCAGGACTTCGCGCGCTGGTACGATTCACGTCGAAAATGCGCCCCAGACTTTAGACCTTTCATTCGCGGCCATGATGAAACGTACAACCTTTGGATTCGGGAGCATCGCGACGTATGGTCACCATGGCTCCGGAGATTTCTCTTCGAACGCGGCATCGCTCTTACGTATCTGGGTTCTCTCGATCTGGTGCATAATCATCAGGAGCGAGGTTCCAGTCGAAAGGGTGCTTCTCCTTTCTTCATTCGCACAGTTGATTGGAGGCATATCGAATTGGATCTAATTGACACCTGCGTCGTGAGAGAGCCGCCTGTGTACGAGTGCTTCCTGAAAGCGAGCAAACATTTTTGCACGCGTTTAGACGGCAATCGAAGCTCTCTTGTAGACCGAGGCTGGATCGAGTTTTTGACGGACAAACTCTGGATCTGCTCACCATCGGCCCCGTCTGTAAAGGCGAAATGATCGGTTTTGGGTAAGAAACACAGAGCAAGGCAAGTGAAGACGCCTATTCAGATTCTGGCATTCAGAATCCAGCTCGGATATCTATTATCTTCGAAGTGCGGCGCGCTTGAACATCCCGACCGGATGCTCTAATACTGAAATTTGCGAATGAATTTTTCGATGCCTCGAACGATGGTTCATGAAAGCGTTTTGGGCCAATCGTCCCGTATGTGCAACTGACAGAGCGTGGCGTGTTCACAGGGCGGAGACAAAGCTATCATAACATGGAAGTTGAAGGAATCCACGTTCTGAGCGCAACGCTAGTAAACTTGACCGAGCAAGCCAGATAACCTTCGGTGACGGCGCTGAATATCTAAATGACGGCGAAGTTTGTTGGTCAAATCCGGTGACAAGGCTCAAAACACGTTCCGAGTCCAGACATACAAATCGAAGGAGCAAGGCTGTTTTACCGCATACATCTTCAGACCCAACTCACTGGGATACATATCCCCCGGTTTCTAGAATCATGCATCTTAGGCTGATGTCAATCGGACACAGCGATTTGGTAATCAATGCGGATGCGTTTGCATGAAAACGACGAAAAAGCATTCACCATCTCGGGGTTCAACTCGTCTGCTCCGGCTCGCGGTATCCATATGCGACATCCTCGCGTTCGACGATACCGACTAGTTTCCCACGTTCGGTGACATATATCATTGAAGGCATCAGCATAACGAAAAGAAAATGAAGTTGTCGAACGAGCGAGTAGCTCGTGACCACAATGGGCGAAACATCACAAGGGACGACAAGAGAGGAGGTTGGTTCCAAAACTGTCGCGGTCCGCTTGCCTTTGGATGAATGCTCGCCACTTGGCGTTTCATCGACAAGACCCTCGATATTCTCACTCAGATCCGCAGCGTCCAGAAGGACTAAGGTCCGGTGGCCGGCGATCGGCTCTGGAACATCTTCTAGTACGTGTTGCAGTCGATCCACAATTTCCTTCCGAGATATAGCGCCAAGAAGGTATCCGTTTGCGTCGATCACGGGAAAAACCAGTCTATTCGGAAACTTCTCAAGGATCCCCTTAATATGTTGTGGCTCTGAATCTGGAAAAAGATGAGGTTCTCCCTCTATCGGGTGCATGATTTCTCGAGCCGTCATCTCAGGGCTCCTATCTCTCCGCAAAATTGGCATATAGGGGAGGTGTTTCATCAGAACAAGCGTTTCGTACAGCGATCGATTGAAAGCGTTGCCCACAATAACTGCCAGCAAAACCGAAATCAGAACAGGCACAAGGTGCCGAATCTGACCGGTTACCTCGAAGATGATTACTGCACACGAGAGCGCCCTAGTGACGCCTGCTGTGAAGGCGGCTGCCCCCACAACTGCATAGCTGCCGGGAACGATCGCATTCCCGAACACAACACGCATCAGCTCACCGTACAGCCGCCCGAAGCCGGCTCCGATGAGAAAGCTGGGCACAAAGACACCGGCGGGAAGTGGAAGACCGATGGACAAAGCAACCAAAATGAACTTAATTATAGGCATTAGTATCAGTTCTGTCCAGCCAAAATGATCCGTTTGGTACAGCGGCACAGCCTTGAACAGATCATTGATCGTGGCGCGTGGGTCCAACGCAAACAAGCGAAATGGATACTGCAGCGCCGACGCAAAAAGCGCCACGACACCCACAAGAAAGTAGCGATTAGTGCCTGGATAGTGTCGCATTCGTAGTTCGTAGATGCTACGGACACAGCGGATGAATAATGCTCCAAGAACGCCCATGAGAGCCCCCAGAATGGCGTACAGCAAAGTTTGTGTTCGGCTCACATCGGAAGCGTCAAAGTTTGTACCCTCAAATGCCTCAACGAGTGGCGTCGTATAGAGCAGCTCGTAAACGATGGCACCGGATAGCGCACTCAGCACCCCCTTCCAAAAAGCTTGCACGAGATAGAATGAAGCTATGGTTTCAATGGAATAGAGTACGCCTCCAAGAGGCGCACCAAACGAGGATGCAAGACCCACTGCGCATGCTGCCGCCAAAGTCTGCAGGCGCAGGGCCCGGTCTGTACAAAGCTCCTTGAAAACACCTAGCCGATAGAACTGATGAGCAATGATGCAGGCGATATGCACGTTGGGGCCCTCCCAGCCTACGGGCAGGCCACCACCGATCGCACATATGAGGCCCAGTGCTTTTGCAAAAAGAACTCGAAGTTCAAGAGCACTTCTCATTTTGTCATAGAACCCTGAAAGTATTGACTTCATCTGCGGGAGGCCGGACCCCTCCGCCTCGGTGCTTAGAACAGCGCACCAAAACGTCGACAGCAGGCACAACGCGACGCCGGATACTACGTACAGAATATAGCCGGCGAACCGTCCAGCGAGACGGCTGATCTTCATGCGCAGCTCCTCCAGTCCGTGCACCGCGAGATCCACAGCGAAAATAAACAGCGCCGCGGTCACTCCGAGCAGGGTTAAGAAACAGACGAGCCGCAGGAGGTACATCAGAGATCCCCTTGGCGTGCAGCTACCAAGCGCATTCCAACAACGGTATGCATCTCGCGGTGAGACGGAGCCGTATGATCGCTCGTTGGCGTCAAAACCTGTGTCGTAGGGAGCCAGCCTCAGACCGCTCTCCGTTTCCTCGAGGGAGATTTGCTGACTCGATTCCGACGCTCTCGTTCCCACCGGGGTTGGTTGGCGGGCGAGGTTGCCCATACTATCAAGAAGTCCATAGTCTACTTCAAGTGTCCCAGTTATTTTGGAGCTCATGAACGCTCGCTGAAGCGTTCTATGGATACGCGTCTGAAACTTGTTTTCGATGTCAACAATATGAATTGTTATTAAGGTAAACGTCATGTGGCCGGTTACCGCAAGCGCGCTACAATAATCATTTGAGTCTCGCAGTCTCTACAAGTTCGGTGTCAGCCTCTTGCCACTCTGGCCGTTTCTGCTTTAATTCTGTAGAACACTTTGTTCAAGCAAGAGGAATTCTCGTTCCCAGGAGCCAAAAAGCGCTGCTGAATATGGGTCAGGCTATGTCTAGGTGGTACGAAACAACCCTCTTCGATGGGGCGATGGAACTCTTCGAGTCCAATACGCAACGGAAACTGCGCCAGAGACTCTTTCAGTACATGGATTGCGATGAGCCAACGAATACTACGTCGGTGCTCGAAATAGGAGCTGGCGCAGGTTTGAATCTCCCACACTATCCGGTATGGGTCAAAGAGCTTCACGCTTCGAGTCTATCGCCCGACTTACCACCAAAAGCTAAAAAACGAGCGAGGAAGAGGAACATCAAGGTATACTACAAACAAGGAAAGCCAATAGGTCTACCATATCCGGAAAACTCGTTCGACTATGTCGTTGCTACGTTGATCCTTTGCTCTCTACCGGATCGCGAAGGTTTCGTGAAGGAGATCTATCGAGTACTCAAGCCAGGCGGAAAGTATTTGTTCATGGATCACGCTTGGCAAAGTGCGGAGGCTCAGACTCATCTGTCCCGCATGCTTGCCCCGCTACATCGTAGGCTAGCTCTCGGATGCAGCCTCAAAAGTGTCTGGGCTGACTCAGTTTTTACCTCTGCTGGTTTCAAACGAGAGGATCTTCATGTAGAAGAAGAGATACCGAAGGGGTTTTCATGGCTTGTAGGTAAAATTTTTCTGGGCTATGCGACAAAGCGTCCGGAGGCTAGCGACTTTAAAATGGACGACCGGCATGGCCAGAGGGCGTGTTGAATTTACTTGTGTCGATGTGTAGAACAGGTGAGCAGTCCAAAGAGCACACAGCATTGGATGGGTGCGATAGCCATATGGCTATGCTGATGAAGTCTGTGACGAGGTCCCTCTGCTTAATCGCTGAGAAACTTTTCTCGTCCGATACAGTGCCTTGCATGGGTTTCGGATGTTCGGCTTGAACGCTGTTTCCGTCAAAACGCCGCACGGGTGCAACCGCACGAAACCTCTCCCAGCCTTTAAACATCTAGGGAGCACCCCCTTTGGATTCTACGCTTCTACCAGCGAGCAAGCAAGAGAGATTTTTGCTGATGATTCAGAGGCCGTCAGAATAATTAGAAGGGTCTTCCTTAACGTTTACCCGAAAGGCTGTAGCACGCCAGCTCGACAGGAGTCTTCAAAAAAGCTCAAAGTGTTGACAGTACGTGAGCGAAGAGCAACTGCACTCATGCAAACGTCTACCCCTACACCGCATGGAGACTTTCCAGTATGCGGGATTCTTGGATACAGCATCCTCCAAACCAGTGGGAAAATGAATTTTACTTAACGCGTCCTTAAGCCGCCGCCCGCGAGGGTGCTGTAAAGCTGCGCTGCCTCTGTACGACGTGCACAGACCCGCGCCTCGCACCCGAGAGAGCCCCCACTGGAGACTAGGCTGCTGGAGAGCCGCGTGCTCGATCAAGCCAATATTCCACAGGCGTTTCCATGACTAAAGCTGGCTGAGCGAGGAAATGCCCGTGGGTGAGGTGAATTCTCTGTTCTGAGCATTGAGAGTACGTCCACATCAGTGGAAACTTTTAGAAGCTTTCATCTAAATGAAATAATTAGTGCATTTACCTCATCGGGCTGTGCCCGACTCATGAAATGACTAAGCGTTTGAACTAGACTGTCTCATTTCCGCACCAATGAAATGGCGCTTTTTTCCCGCGGAGCTGTTTGTTCACTTACGTTGTAGCTGTATATCAACGAATCCAATCATCACTATCCAAAAGCTGAGTTGCAGTTGGATGCTGAGGAAGAAATCACTGTAGCAATCGAGGCCTCCGTAAGTTAGACCGACCCCACCCGTGTGTCAGAATAAAACGGAACGTCGCACTGCTCGCTTTTCCCATGCCTTTCTAATTTTAGCCCAATCATTTCTTAGATGCGCATCCTCCGCACTCAAACTAAAATAATAAAAGTTTACAGGTTCACTCGTGGTTTTTTTGGATTCTCGTTCGTTTTTCCGTGGTAGCTTGTTCGA
>Ga0078972_1002687_pt1 | contig 57411 bp, 52 predicted proteins | sample YelNatPaOPGAMG01_FD_67568 | JGI IMG/M metagenome (GOLD analysis project Ga0078972, IMG submission 67568) | Hot spring thermophilic microbial communities from Obsidian Pool, Yellowstone National Park, USA - OP-RAMG-01 (SPADES assembly) (version 2) | ecosystem: Environmental > Aquatic > Thermal...
CCTTATAACATAAACCCAAAACGGCATGTCAGCACCAAGCAAAGAGAGCCCGCTTGTAAGAACGGGCTCTCTTGTTTTCTGGCTCCCCAGCGCGGACTCGAACCACGGACCCGATGGTTAACAGCCATCTGCTCTACCGACTGAGCTACTGGGGAACATATTTTCTTTTCAATTTTCCCGATGGTTAATCCCGCTAAAGCGGGACTCTACCGATCCCGCCGTTGGCGGGACTACTGGGGAACATATTTTCTTTTCAATTTTCCCCGATGGTTAATCTCCCGCTAAAGCGGGACGGGACTACTGGGGAACGGTGTTTAATTTTATCCCGCGCTTCATAATACAAGAAGAAGTGTATGTCAACATCAAATAAATATTTTTTTCAAATCGTTTTCGGTGAATTATTTCTTCAAAATGTTTAGTTTTTCCGTATATTTTTCCGGAGAATTCTTTTGTCGGGCTGTATCATTTTCTTGCCTGATAAATCGCGATGGGTTATAAGAGCCGAACTTCAAAGTCGCAGTCAAGGAAGTGGATTTGAAAGTTAAAGCGCAAAGCCAAAAGTATCTGAAAAAATTTGTTTTGGATGAGGGGTTGTGCACGGGGTGCGGCGCCTGCGTGGGATTGTGTCCTTATCAGGTGATTTATCATGACCGGACGGTGCAACTGCATCCTTGTGATCTGACGGACGGAAGGTGTTTTGATTATTGCCCCAGAACGCCGGCCGATTTGCAGGCGATCAGGGAAGTGTTTTTTGCAAAAGAGGATTTGACGCCGGAAATCGGCGCGGTGAAGGGGTATTTTTTTTCGCGTGCCACGGACGCGGATTTGCGCGCCGTCTCCCAGCACGGCGGAACGGTGACGGCATTGCTTGGGCTGGCTTTGGCCGAAGGCTGGATTGATTCGGCCATCGTGGCGTCCCCGCAGCAGGATCTCAATCGCGAAGGCGTGATGGTCCGCGACGGGAGCGATTTACGCAAGAACGCCAAAAGTCAATTCACCGTATCGCCTACCGTGGCGGCTTTTCATCGGCTGGCGACGGAAAACGCCGGCGCGGTCGGAGTGGTGGCGACGCCCTGTCAGGCGTTGGCGCTGGCCAAGATGAGATTCCATCCGGGACGGGAGGATGCCGCCAAGGCCGACCGGCTCAAATTAGTGGTCGGGTTGTATTGCGGCTGGACGCTTGAGGCGGAAAAATACGCGCGGTTGCTTCGGGAAAAAGAGATTGATTGGGCGTCCGTCTTGAAAACGGATATTCCGGCGGGGAAGAACGTCTTGGAGGTTTTCACCGGCGGGGGTAGGAAAACCATTCCGTTTGAGGAGGTGCAAGATTGCATTCGCGAGGCGTGCCGGTACTGCGTGGACAGCACGGCGGAGTTTGCGGATGTTTCGGTCGGATCGGCGCGGTTCGCGGGCGATTGGGAAGAGGTGCGTCAGTGGAATCAATTGATTGTCCGTTCGGAAAGGGGCCGTCAGCTGGTTGAGCTGGCGGCGCACAAAGGGGTTTTGGAAATTCGTGAAGCCCCCGCGGAGAGTTTGCAGGAACTCAAAGAAGCCGCCGCCCGCAAAAAAACAGAAGCGCTGAAGAATCTTGTCCGGAAAAGCGGGTCGGTGAAGAATCTGCTATATTTGGATGGCAGGGATCCCGCGGTGAAAAAATATTTGGAAGTTGAAAATAAAATCAAAAAGCGGAGTAAATAAAAATTTCTGAATTCCCGCCTACGCGGGAATGACAGGTTTGTGATATCGGTGTAAAGGGAATCAGATGAACAAGATATTGTCGCCTCATAAAGCGGAAGTCTTATTGATGGGCAATGAAGCCATCGCGCGCGGCGCGCTGGAGGCGGGGGTCCGTGTCGCTTCCGGTTATCCCGGGACGCCGTCATCGGAAGTCATCGAGCGTCTGGCTGAGGTCGCCCGCGAGCGCAATCTTTACGTGGAGTGGTCCACCAACGAAAAAGTCGCGCTGGAAGTGGCCGCCGCCGCGTCGTTTGCCGGTTTGCGCGCGATGTGCGTGATGAAGCAAAACGGCGTCAATGTCGCGTCTGATTTTCTGCTGCATCTTTCCTCGTCGGGAACACGCGGCGGTATCGTGCTGGTCGAATGCGAAGATCCCGGCGCGCTGTCGAGCGTCAACGAGGGCGAATCGCGGTATTTCGCGCGGATGCTCGAGGTGCCGCTTTTGGAGCCGGCCGATTTGCAGGAAGCCAAGGACCTGACCAAGTGGGCGTTTGAATTATCCGAGAAAATCAGGAACATCGTGATCCTGCGGTCGGTGACGCGCATGTCGCACGCGAGCGGCAACGTGATTTGCGGAAATTTGCCGCGGAAATTCCGCGCGGCGCGTTTTGTTTCGGACGGTTCGGTGATGGATCCGCTGCGCGGGCCGGTGGTGAGCACGCCGGTGGTCGTCAAGCATCGTCTTCAGCAGGAAAAATTGGAAACGGCGGCCGGGCTTTTCGAAAAAAGTCCCTTCAACCGCTATTCCGGCCCCCAGCGACCGGAACTCCTGATCATCACCAGTAGCGCCTGTTTTCTCTACAGCAGAGAAGCGGTTGAAATCCTGGGACTGCAAAAACGGGTGGGCATTTTGAAATTAAGCTGCACGTGGCCTCTGCCGCAAAAACTCCTGCAAAAATATTTGCGCTTGACCGACAGGATCATGATTGTCGAAGAAGTCCTGCCGTTTATGGAAGAAAATGTCAAGGTGGCCGCGATGGGGATGCTCAAGCAGGTCGGGATCAAAACGTTTTACGGGAAAATGGACAAGACCCTGCCGTCCGTCGGCGAATTGAATCCCGAAATCGTGATGGCCGCGCTGGGCAAAATCATGAAGGTCAAGCCGAAATCCCTGCCCGCGGGTTATGTCCGCGAAATTCAGAACGTGGCCCGGAAAATTCCGCCGCGGGAACAAACCTTTTGCCCCGGCTGTCCGCACCGCGCGTCTTTCTGGAACATCAACACGGCGCTGAAACTCGACGGCCGCGAGGGCATCGTTTGCGGCGATATCGGCTGCTACGCGATGGCGTCGCTGTGGCCGGCGATCGGTTTCCACACGGTGCGCACGCTGCATTCCATGGGATCGGGAACGGGGCTGGCCAGCGGCTTCGCGAAGCTTTCGGCTTTCGGCCTGGATAAGCCCGTGGCGGCCGTCTGCGGCGATTCCACCTTTTATCACGCGGTCATCCCGGCGCTGATCAACGCGCGTCACAATCAGGCGGATATTACCTTCATCGTGCTGGATAACGCCGGCACGGCGATGACCGGCTTCCAGCCGCATCCGGGGATTGGCGAGAGCGCCGTGGGCGATCCTCTGCCGCCGGTGGATATCGAAGCCGTCTGCCGCGCGATCGGCGCCAAAGTCGCCGTGAGCGATCCCTTCGATCTGGAAGCGACCGGCAAAATCCTGACGTCTTTTCTGGCGGAGACAGGCGCGCTGAAAGTTCTGATTTTGAGGCAGGCTTGCGCTTTAAGCCCCGAAAAGAAGGGCAAGAAACGGTATCAGATGAAAGTCAATGAGGAGCTTTGCCTGGGCGACGCCTGCGGCTGCAACCGTTTGTGCACGCGGATTTTCCGCTGTCCGGCGCTGACCTGGGACGGGAAAAAGAAGAAGGCCGTGATTGACGATGTCATCTGCGCGGGCTGCGGCGTCTGCTACTCAATCTGTCTGCAAAAGGCGATTGTCAGAACGGAGGCGGCGCAATGAAGAAGACTGTCGTGAAAGATCCCACGAATATCATCATTACCGGTGTCGGCGGGCAGGGAAACGTCATGGCTTCGCGCGTGCTCGCGGGAATGCTGGTGAACGAGGGTTTTGTCGTGACCATCGGCGAAACCTTCGGCATGTCCCAGCGCGGCGGGTCGGTGATGAGCCATCTGCGCGTCTCCTCGACGTCCGTCTTCAGCCCGCAGATTCCGCGGGGCGGGGCGGATATGATCATCGCGCTCGAGCCGGTGGAAGCGCTCAGAGTGCTTGTCCAATACGGCAATCCCGATGTCGCGGTGCTGGCCAATTCGCGCATGGTGTATCCGATGGGTGTCATCACCGGCGAGTTTGCTTATCCGACGATTGAAGACGTCCAGTCCATGTTGGAAAAGGTTTCGGCGAAGCACTGGATCATCGACGCCACGTCTGTCGCGGTGGAATTGGGCAATCCGGTTTTGAGCAACATCGTCATGATCGGCGCGCTGGCGGGGACGTCGTTGTTGCCGATTGACCGGCGCGCCTTTGAAAAAGAAATCGCCAAAAACCTCTCCGCGGACAAACGCGCGGTCAATCTGGCGGCCTTCGACGCCGGGATGAAAATGATTTAATTGGCGCTCGGGCAAAAAAGTTTTGTCAGGCGCCGGCAAGATTGCGTTTCATCGGCGCGTTCCAACGGTTTGAATTTATCATCGGATTGTGCTACAAAAACTTAAGATCTCAGACGTTTTCTCATTTTTGGAGTTGGCCATTTTTGGTTTATTTCCTCAAGATGACTACCGGCAAACGTTGAGAATCAAACGATTTCTCATCGCTGCGGGGTCTTATTTCATTTTTTGCTGCTTGGCGTGGGTCAGTTTTGCGCTGGGGCTGACCCACGTTCCGCTGAAAGTTTTAGTTTTGTCTCAAGCCGGAATTCTGGCCTCGAATATTTTCATCTATGTGCTGCTCAGAACCGGGTGGAACAAAAAGTTTAAAGATCCGAGCCTGACCTTGCTGCAGATTACCATCGCGACTTTCTGGACGATGGAAGTTTTGTATTACGCGGAAACCATCCGGAGCGGGGGCATTTTTCTTTATCTGGTCATTTTTATTTTCGGACTTTTCAAGCTCAACGTGCGGCAATTTTTGTTTTTATCTTTTTGCACGATCGCCGGTTACGCGGCGGTGATTCTTCTGCTTTACCAAAACCATCCGGAAACGGTCAGCTTGCGAATGGAAATTTTAAACGTGGCCGTTTTGGTGATTGTTCTGCCCTGGTTTTCGCTCGTCGGCGGCTACATCACCAACATGAAAACCAAAGCGTTCGAGGCGTTGCATCGGCTTCAGGAAACGGAAGCCAAATTCAGGGCGATATTCGATGCCGCGTCGGACGGGATCGTCGTGGTGGAGATCGAAACGAAAGCATTCGCGGACGCGAATGAAAAGTTTTGCAAAATGCTGGGTTACGCCAAGGAAGAACTGCTCGGCTTGCGCATTCCGGACATTCATCCCGCCGAAAAGGCTGCTTTTGTTTTGGATCAGTGTGAAAAACTCGTCAAAAAAGAAATTGAGGTTGCCAAGGACATTCCGGTTTTGAAAAAAGACCAAACTTTGTTTTTTGCCGATATCAGCGCTTCCACGGTTTTTTTGAATCAAAAAGAATACATTGTGGGACTGTTTCGAGACGTGACCGAACGCAAACGGGCGGAGGAGTTGCTCAGACAAAGCGAAGAAAAATACCGCCTGCTGGTTGACCACATGAAAGATTATGTGTGGCAGATGGACATGGATCTGAACATCACCTACATCACGCCGTCCGCGGAAAAGGTCATGGGATACACGGCGGAGGAGTTCAAAAAACTTTCGGTGGATCAATTCCTGACACCCGAGTCCTTTAAGGCTGTCATGGATTTTTATGCGGAGGAAATGCCCAAGGCGCTGGCGGATCCCGGTTATGTTTTGGATCGCACCATTGAACTCGAATATGTCGCAAAGGATGGCAGCACCATCTGGGGGGAAGCTTCTTTTGCTTTGATTCGCGATGAAAACGGTAAGCCCCGGTCGATTCTCGGCTCGAGCAGAAACATCGCCGAACGTAAAAGAGTTGAACAGGAACTGCGCGCCAGCGAGGAAAACTTTCATCGTTCCCTGGATGAATCGCCGCTCGGGGTGCGCATCGCCACGAAAGAAGGCGAAACCCTTTACGCCAACCAGGCGATGCTCGACATCTATGGCTATGACAGCGTCGAAGAACTAAGGGAAACGCCGGTTCAGCAGCGTTATCTGCCGGAAAGCTACGCCCAGTGGCTGGACAGAAGGGAAAAACGCAGACGGGGCGAATCCTGTCCTTCGGAGTATGAAGTCGGCATTATCAGGAAAGACGGCGAAATCCGCTATCTTCGAGTCTTCCGCAAGGAAATCCTGTGGAACGGCCGAAAACAATTTCAAGTCATCTACAATGACTTCACCGACAAAAAACGAATGGAAGAGACTTTGCGCCGCGAACAGCAGCGGTTCCGCTCTTTGATCGAACATTCCACGGATGTCATTGTCGTTCTCAATCCGGAAGGAGCAATCACGTATGTCAATCCGGCGGTGGAAAGGGTTCTGGGATATGCGCCGGAGGAAAGAATCGGGAAAAAGAGTCTTGAGGTGGTCCATCCGGAGGACAAGCGTTTCTTAATCCAGTCATTTCTTGAGTTGACCCGCAATCCCGAGGCCGCGCCTTTCCGCGGAGAGGTGCGTCTGCGCCACAAAGACGGTCATTATCGCACGGTGGAAGTGGTGGGAAGCTCCCTGCTCAGCAACGGTGCGGTGGAGGCGGTGATCATCAATTACCGGGATATTACCGAACGCAAGGAAGCGGAAGAGGCGCTGAAAAAAAGCGAACAGCGCTATCTGCAACTCAGCATCATCGATGATTTGACGCAGTTGTACAATTCCCGCTATTTTTATGAGCAATTGAAAAAGGAAGTGGAACGATCCAACCGCTATGAACAGCCCTTGACGCTTTTGCTTATGGATTTGGATCGGTTCAAGGCTTTCAACGACACCTACGGCCATCTGGAAGGCGACAATGTCTTGTCGCGGCTGGGAGGGGTCATCAAGCGATGCCTGCGGGAGTCCGATTCCGCTTACCGTTACGGCGGCGAGGAATTTACAGTCCTCCTGCCGATGACCACCCGGGAAGAGGGAGTGGTGACGGCGCAAAGAATTCAAGCGGAAATGAGCCGCGAGGCTTTTTATCCGGAACCGGGCAAAGAAGTTTATCTGACGATGAGTATCGGCGTTGCGCAGTATCAATTCAGGGAAGAGATGAGAAATTTCGTCAACCGGGCGGATAAGCTCATGTATCGGGCGAAGCAACACGGCAGAAACCGAATTTTCTCCGAATAAAAAAACAATCAGCCGATTCATTTCGTTAAAAACAGCCGCCATCCGGCGTAAAGCGCGCCGGGAATCAGATCCAGCGCGCCGGAGGCTTCGGCGACCGGCGTGAAGCCGCAGGCGTTACAGTTCATGGGTCCGCGGTTTTTGACGTAACACCCTTGTGTGACGGCGCCGTCGGGATCGACATTAATCAAAATGTCGTCGTGGCAGCGCCATGGTTGATTCATCATGGCTTTGAGTCTTCCCGCCGAATTCAAAATGGGCAGCCCTGATTTTTTGAGACTCAGCAATTTTCCGATGGCGTCGCGGCGTTCTTCCGGCGAAAGCGCGAGGTTTTCTTCTCCCTGATGATAAGGATAGAAAAACTGAACGGTCATGCCTTTGAGCGATGGAGTTTCCCGGACCCATTTTGCCACGGGTTCAATCTCCCGCCGATTAAGGCGATTCAATGTGAAGTGAATAAAAACCCGGGGATGTTTTGTATCTTTAATGTTTGACCAGACGCGGTCAAAGGAATCGCTCCGCAACGCATCGTGCGTTTGTTTCAGGCCGTCGAGGCTGACCCAAAGGGTGTCGGCGGGGACGTCCAAAGGCCGTGTGCCGTTGGTCGTGACCGCGACGCGCAGGAAATATTTTTTTGCGTAAAGGACAAGATCGTGAAGACGGTATCTGCCGTCGCGCCACAGCAGGGGTTCGCCGCCTTCGAAAACAACGATCCGGGTGCCGAGTCGTTTCAGCGTCTCCAGCGCCGCGATGGCTTGATCCCAGGTCATGTGATTTTTTTCGTCATCGGCGCGCAGATGAAAAGGACAGGCCCGGCAGGTGAGGTTACAGCGGTACGTAACCTTGAAGCTGGCCAGAAGCGGAGGCGTGCGCCTCAAAATTTTGCGCTGAAAGAAAAATTCGGCAAGGTCCATCGGCCAAGGGAAGCGGTGCGTCTTTCGTTGTTGTTCGTCATTCATTGGCATGACCGATGCTTTTTGTTTGAAACTATAGGAATAAAAGAAAAACGCGTCAATACTATAAATTCGGATGACGCGACGGACATGAGAATTAATTCTTTTATTTTCGTGGAAATCCAACGCCTGTCCCCTTTGATCATGGTGTGAGGATGACGAATAATCATAATCATTTTCCGGTTGCAAAATTTATGATTCATTCAATTATTTTCATTGATTAAATTGAGTTTCTAGAGTACACTTGTCCATCAGAAAGAGCGCCGTTTTCGGTGTTTTTCAAAATGAATTTAGGAGGAATAATCAATGCGCCGATTACTGCTTTTGTTCTTGTTGAGCTTTTGTTTTTTAGCAACCATTGCGAATCCATCTTACGCCTCATTGTCATCTTATACATTCAATGTCAATGTTACGAGCGACACGGTGGATGCTTCGATAGGCGATGGCGTATGTCAGGATTCAGCCGGCAACTGTTCTCTGCGGGCGGCGATTATGGAAGCCAATGCCTTGACGCCGGCGAACGTCACCATTAATGTGCCGGCGGGAACGTATAATTTAACCATTACATACGGCGCCGAGGAAGACGCTTCTGCCAGTAATGATCTCGATGTTAACAACAGCGGCTCCACCTTAACCATCACGGGCGCCGGCACCGGTCAGAATGTTGTGATCAATGCCTCGGCGATCGCGCATAGGGTTTTTGACGTTTTGGCAGGCGCAAATCTCACGCTCAACAATCTCACCATAACCGGAGGCTATTCCAGCGTGTCCGGCGGCGGCATCCAGGTCGGCGTCGGTGCGACGCTTAATCTCAACCAAGTCATCATCACAGGTAATACGGCGAATTTCGGAGGCGGAATTTATAACGCCGGAACAATTACCGGAACGCTGGTGTCTATCACATCCAATAGTGCCTCCGGTTCAGGTGGTTACGGCGGCGGCATTTATCTGGCAGGCACCACAAACAATTCCGTCAGCCTCACCCGTTCTTTGATTTCCGGAAACAGCGCGTATTCAGGAGGCGGCATTTGCAACTGGGGCAACTCGTCCTACAATTCACCCGTGGGCGGCACGCTTTACCTGGAAAATGTGACGATCGGCGGGAATACCGCTTCAACTGGAGGAGGGGGAGGTGTTTTTCTTCAGCAAGGCAGCCGGTCTTATTTTGTCAACTGTACCATAGCTTATAATACATCCCCTAACGCCGGTGGCGCGGGTATTTGCGGCAGTGGAGCAAACTCTTTTGATTTTCTCAATACATTGGTCTTCCAAAACACAGGCTCTAACGGCGTCAGTAACTGTTATCAGATATATTATGGTTCGTCATCAATAAATTGGGGAAGCATTAACCCTGCATATTTTAACAAGGGTGTTCCATACGGTTATAATCTGGAGGACCCTTTCGGTTCGGGAAATGATCAAAGTTATTGTTTCCAAAATTACTCAAGCAGCATTTCCCTGGATGCAACGCTCACAACATCCGCCGCCCTTGCCGGAGTTGGGACATATAAACATAAAACGGGGAGTGCGGCGATTGATGCCGGAGCGCCTGGAATTTTTCCCGCTTTGGATGTGTTCGGCACCGCCCGTCCACAGGGTGCCGCGCCGGACATTGGCGCTCATGAATTTACCGATGACAACGAACCGCCGGGAATTCCTGTCCTGTTAAATCCTCCAAGCGGTTCTATGGTTTCTGGAAACCAGGTGAGGTTATACTGGCAAAAAGCAACCGATCCGGAAGGGGGCGTCGTAACGTACCGTTTACAAGTGGCCGAAAACGCCGGTTTTACCGTCAATGTTCGCACGTTTGAGATTGATGAAAACGGATTGTTGCTTGCCGGGATGCTGTTGCCTTTCCTGCCTTTCATCGGCTGGGGTATTTGCAACAGAAGAAAACAAACCTTGATATTGCTCGCGGCGGCCCTGTTGATGGCCATCAGTCTTTTTGTCGGTTGCGGCAGTGGCGGCGGGACTCAAAACAATGACACCGTTTCGTTTGAAGTGACCGGGCTCGATTCCGGAAAGACATACTATTGGCGGGTCATCGCGGTTGATGAGCAACATGAAACATCGGAACCCAGCGAGATCCGGAGTTTTACCACACGTTAATTTCGATGCATTCAATGTTTGTAAAAAGCCGGCCGGGCGAAAACGGCCGGCTTTTTTTTGGAGGGTAGGGATCTTGCCTTTTGGGGTTGTATGCTTTTTAGGGGGGTTGCATCGTTTTTCAAAAAACTTTCCTTATAGAGGCAAATATGGTAAAAGGATAAACACGAACTAAAATTCCTCGACTTGAACCGACAAACGATTCGGCGAACAGTAAACTCTCATCACGGGCGCAACGACCTTTTTCTAAGGGATTTTCCGGTGGGCATATGATGAATAAAGTCATTGCAAGGTATGCGGATGGCCGCTTGGTTAAGGGTCATACGGCGGATTTTTTTCCGGGAAAAGAAATCTTTCATGTTAACAGGTACGATGCCGCACCGGGGGAGAAACCCGTCGAGGTGTGGATGAAAGACTTGAAGGCGGTTTTTTTTGTTAAAGACTTTGCGGGAAATCCCAAACATGTGAAAACCAATGAATTTGATCCCTCAAAACCTGCTATCGGCCGTAAAATCAAAGTGGTTTTTAACGATGAGGAAGTGATGGTGGGAACCACCACGGGGTACCAGCCCGGCCGGCAGGGATTTTTTATTGTGCCCGCGGACAGCGGCGCGAACAACGAACGGTGTTACGTGATATCGGCTTTCACGAAGGAAATTAAATTTTTGTGAGGCAATGATTTTTTTGTCCCGTTGATTGCCGAGCAAAACGGCGCTGTTTTTTAAACCAAGATCAGGAGGGAATATGACCATTCAATATCAACGAATCGTGATGATTTTGCTGGGAGCGGCCTATTTTTTGTTTTGTTTTCATGTCGGTTTCGCGGCGGATCCGCTTCCTCATCCGGGCATGCCGACATCGCCGGTGACGGAACTTCCCAAGGTAAAGCCTCCCGCGCTGCCGGAGAAACCGGATTTGTTTGTGAATGTCAGCGCGGCGGGATTGGGAGGTTTATCCGACCTCTATCCGGATCGGCCGGGGATGGGACCTTCGTCCTTTCGGGTAGGCGGGCAGGTGCTTAACCGGGGACGGGTTGCCGTCCGCGGCTGTGGCGTTTTTCTTTTTCTTTCGCAGGACAGAAAAGTTTCTCCCGATGACCGGATCCTGGACAGAATCACGCTTGCCGAAACGATACCGCCCTTTGATGGATTTCGGTTCGGGTCCGCGGTGATACCGTGGAAAGAATACAGCATCGCCGGTATCCCGGCTGGAACATACTTTGTTTGTGCGAAAGTGGATCCGTTGAACGCTATTGCCGAAACGGATGAAGGCAATAATGAAAGTTGCTCTGGGGAGTCCATCCGGATTCATCCGGCAGGGACGAAATAAAAGATTCCAAGCGGAGAAAAAAATTTTTCAAGGAGGAAAAAGATGAAAGCCGCAAGAATTTTTTCAATGATGTTTTTTGCGTTTTTGGTTTTGTTCTGGATGGAGGCAAGTTATGCCGGGCAGAAAGTCGTCACCATTCCCAAAGGCACAAAAATGGAGAAGCCGGCGCCGGGAATTTACAGGTTTCTGCTTCCCGACAAAAGCGTCATCGAGTTGAGAAACTTTAATCCCAAAACCGGCGCGGCCGGCTATGTGAAGATCATAAATCCCGATCCGCCGGATAAACCGATTGAAGGTACGCAGGGAATTTTGAGTCTCAACAAAATGACCCAGCAGCAGGCGCTGAAGCTTCCGCCCTCCGACTACATCCGGATTGATGATGATATCGCGTGGCTGCCGATTTCCCTGACTTTTCAACTGACGGGCATTATTGATCCTGACCCGCCTGATAAGCCGAGAAACTTAAGCCCGCAGCCTGATCCTCCGGGGAAAAGATAAGCGTTAAACCGGGGAAGACAGCGGGGTTCAAAAATCGTTGCATAAAAAAATCAGCGGTGGAGGAAAACGCCGCTGATTTTTTACTTCGCGGGGTTTGTCGCCTCCAACAGCGCCTATCTTTTGAATGAAATGGTGTTTGGTCATCAAGCCGGCAAAGCGGCTCCGCAATGACTTTTTGCCCGCTCGGGCGAAATCATTTTATTTTCCAAAACATCAATCGCCCGGTCAAAATCATGGGGGAAAATCGTGTAAGTATTGGTTGACACGGCCCGATGAGACCTTATATTATCCTCACCATTAATCAACCAAGGGGTAAAATCATGAAACATGTCTATTCAGCCATAAAAGTTTCCGATCACGTTTATTGGGTGGGCGCGATTGACTGGACAATCCGCGATTTTCACGGCTATACCACGCCGCACGGCAGCACCTATAACGCTTATCTGGTGATGGCGGATAAAATCACGCTGATCGACACGGTCAAAGCGCCGTTTAAAGACGAGATGCTGGCGCGCATCCAGTCGGTGGTGGATCCGTCCAAAATCAAATATATTGTTTCCAATCATTCGGAAACCGACCATTCCGGCTGCCTGCCCGAGGTGATCGATTGGATCAAGCCCGAGAAAGTTTTCGCCTCCGCGATCGGCGTCAAAACCCTCAAAGAAATTTTCCACGACGCCCGTGAAATCATTCCCGTCAGAGACGGCGAGAAGTTGAGTTTGGGGAATATGGATTTGACCTTCATGGAAACGCGCATGATTCACTGGCCCGACAGCATGTTTTCCTATCTGGCGCAAGACGAACTTTTGTTTTCGCAGGACGCTTTCGGCATGCACCTGGCGACGCTGGAGCGGTTTGCCGATGAAATTCCGGCCGCGACACTGGCGTATGAAGGCGCGACCTATTACGCCAATATCGTTTTGCCTTATTCGGCCATTGTCCTCAAGGCGCTGGAAAAGGTGGCCACCTCGGGAATGAAAATCAGCATCATCGCTCCCGATCACGGGCCCGTCTGGCGCAAGGATTTGGGCTTTATTCTTGATTTATACAAGAAATGGGCTTCTCAAAAACCGACGGCAAAAGCGGTGGTGATTTACGCGACGATGTGGCACTCCACCGAAAAGATGGCCAGAGCCGTCAGCGAAGCGTTGGCGCAGGCGGACGTGAAGACGAAACTGCTTTGCATGAATGAAACGCACCGCAGTGAAGCCGCGTATGAAGTTCTTGACGCGGGCGCCGTGATTGTCGGATCTCCCACGCTCAACAACAACATTCTGCCGCAGATGGCGGATGTCCTGACCTATCTGAAAGGGTTGAAGCCGGCCAATAAGATCGGCGCGGCCTTCGGCTCTTTCGGCTGGAGCGGCGAATCGGTCAAACATCTGGAAGCGATGCTGAAGGAAATGAAGGTGGATGTCGTTGCCGAATCGGTGGCCGTCAAAAATGTTCCCGACGCCGCCGCGCTGGAGAAATGTCACGAGTTGGGCAAAACCGTTGCCGCGGAATTGCAAAAAAGAGTCATTGCCGGTTGACGGCGAAATGGAGACGTTGTGATTTTGTAGAGGCGGAAATTCCGAAAAAATTGAAGGTAAAAATATTTTATGAAGGAGTGAATGATGAAAAAATATGTTTGCGGAGTTTGCGGTTATGTTTACGATCCGGCTGAAGGAGACCCGGAAGGCAATATTCCTCCCGGAACGCCTTTCGAAAAATTGCCGGAGGATTGGGTTTGCCCGGTTTGCGGGGCGGCGAAGGACGAGTTTTCTCCGGAATAAATTCCGCTTGCCGATCAAGCAAGCGGTTTGAGTGGGCGCCGTCTGAGGCCGTTTTGACTTTTTGTGATTTAAGCCGGGGAGGCAGGAAAAAATCTTCATATAAGGGACGACAAGATGGATAAAATCAGGGATGCTTTGAATCAGGCGTATGTCGGTGAAGCGAAAGCCGCCTTGCGGCTCAAGGTTTACGCGCAAAAAGCGGAAGAGGAGGGGTATAAACAAATCGCCAAGCTCTTCCGGGTCATCGCTTTTTCGGAAGAAATTCACGGCGCGCGGGCTTTGAGGGTGCTCCGGGAAATCAAAAGCACGGAAGAAAATCTGGCGGCCAGTTTCGAATCGGAAAAACAGGTCGCCGAGGTCGCCTACGATCAGTTTGTCAAACTGGCGGAGGCCGAGGGCGACAAGGAAGCCGTTTTGCATTTCAGCCAGAGCCGGGATGTGGAAGAGACGCACGCCAAGCTCTACAAGCAGGCGATGTCCCACTACATGGAAGAAAGAGAAACGTCCTATTACGTCTGCAAGGTTTGCGGCTATGTCGCCGACGGTGTTTTGCCGGAGGAATGTCCCGTGTGCGGCGCCAAAGCGAAAATGTTTGTTTTGTTCGAATCGTAATCATGTCGCGGCGCTCTCCCGCCGTTTCAGACCGGAAGAAAACGGCGAAAGGACCAAGATGAAAAAGGTTATCCCAGCCATCGCTTTTTTATTGATGTTTTGTTTTTTTCTCCTGCCGGGCGTTGTCTTGGCTGAGGAAAAACCCCTCTGGGAGCTGGGCGTGGGCGCGGCCTTGCTGCAAATGCCTGATTACCGAGGATCGGATGAGAACAGACTCTATCTGCTGCCTTACCCTTACGCCGTGTATCGCGGGGATATTTTAAAGATTGACGAAAACCGCATCACGGGACGGATTTTCAAAACGAATCAGGTGGTGCTCGATTTCAGCTTCTACGGCTCTGTTCCGGTGAACAGCAAGAATAATTCCGCCCGCGAGGGCATGGAGGACCTTGATCCGACTTTTGAAATTGGGCCGGCGCTGAAAGTCAAACTGTGGTCGTCGGAAACCGGTCAGTCCAAGCTGGACGCGACGCTGGCCGTCCGCGCGTTTTTTTCAACGGATTTTTCATCCGTGCGTCATGAAGGGTGGGTCTTCAGCCCCAGAGTCAATTTTACCCGAAGCGATCTGATTCCCCGGACGGGACTGAAAATGGGCGTATCCGCCGGGCCGATGTTCGCCGACAGCGGGTATCATCAATATTTCTATGAAGTTGAGCCCGCCTACGCGACGGTTTCACGGCCTGCGTATACCGCGGGCGGCGGGTACAGCGGAACGACGCTCACGGTGGGTTTGAGCAAGGCACTCCGACAATTCATCTTCAACGCCTTTGTCAGCGCGGATTTTCTGCAGGGGGCGGTTTTCGAGGACAGCCCGCTGGTCAAAAGGGAAACATCCATTATGAGCGGTTTTTCCATCTCCTGGATTTTCCTTCAATCGGAAAGGCAAGTCAGCCGTGAAGAGTAACCTCAAGGGTGAAGCAATGCGGATTTCTGCAAAAACGAAAAGGAGGTGGATGATATGCTGGTGCTGATGACAAGATGGCTGGTCATTACGGTGGCCATTTTGATCGCTTCGTATCTGGTGCCCGGCATTTCCGTGGACGCGCTGTCCACGGCGGTGATTGCCGCGTGCGTGCTGGGCGTGATCAATGTGTTCATCAGGCCTGTTTTGGTGCTGTTGACGCTTCCGCTGAGCCTCTTGACACTGGGTCTTTTCTATTTTTGCATCAACGCTTTTTTGCTCAAACTGGCCGCTTATTTTGTTCCTGGATTTGAAGTCAGCGGTTTTTTCTCCGCGCTGTTCGGTTCGCTCGTCATCAGCATCGTAACCTCGATGGCCAATGCATTCATCGCCACGCATAAAATTGTGCGGACGGATGATCCCGATTACATTGATTTGAAAAAAGGGGATGACGGCAAATGGCGGTAGGCGCGACACCGGATTTGACCCCGGCGATGAAGCAGTACGTGAAAATCAAAGAAAGTTATCCGGACTGTATTTTGCTCTACCGCATGGGCGATTTCTACGAAATGTTTTTTGAAGACGCCCTGACGGCCGCTCCCGTGCTGGACATTACGCTCACCTCGCGAAACAAAGGCAAGGAAGACAGCGTGCCGCTTTGCGGTTTTCCCTATCATGCGGCTTCCTCCTATATCGCGAAACTGGTGGAAAAGGGATTCAAGGTCGCCGTCTGCGAGCAGGTGGAGGATCCGAAAAAAGCGAAAGGGATCGTCAAACGAGACGTCGTTCGGGTCATCACGCCGGGGTTGGTGCTGGACGAGGAAAGCCTGGCCGCGGGCGAGAACCATTATCTGGCGAGCCTCTGCATCGAGAAGAACCAAATCGGTTTGGCTTTTTTGGACGTTTCCACGGGCGAATTTCAGATCGGCGAATTTGACGACCGCGAATTTTTTTTGACGGCCGCTTCCGGTCTGGACTTTAAGGAACTCCTGCTGCCGGAAGATTTTCCGGACAAGCCGCTGCTGAAGACGCTGCAAAATCAGATGCCGGGATTGAGTCTGAATCACCTGCGCCGGGAGTGTTTTCAAGCCGCGCGGGCGGAAGAAATCCTAAGTCAGACATTTTCCGCCGACGTCCTGATGCGTTCCGGAATCAGGGAATATCCGGCTCTCCTGAAGGCCGCCGGCGCTATTTTGGATTACGTTCATCAGACGCAGAAGATTCAGCCGCAGCATTTACGGGAAATCCGCTGGTACGCAGCGGAAAATTATCTTTTGCTGGACGAGACGGCGCGGCGCAATCTTGAAATCTTCACGACAATTCAGGGAGGCGGCAAAACAGGTTCTCTGTTTTCGATTTTCCAGGAAACGCTCACGCCGATGGGGACGCGGCGCCTGCGTTGGTGGATGAACTATCCGTTGGCAGATGTAGAGAAAATCAAAAGCAGGCTGGCCGCGGTGGCGGAGCTCAAAGACAATCATCTGCTGCGCGACGAACTGCGCAAAATCCTTTCGCGCGTCTACGACATGGAAAGATTGGCGGGAAGGGTGGCTTTGCGCGTGGCGACCCCGCGCGATCTGGTGGCGCTGAAGACGTCTCTGGGGATGATTCCGAAAGTGAAGAAAGCGCTTGCGGATTGCACGGCGCCGGCGCTGGTTTCGATTCGCTCGCGCCTGACGGAATTGGACGCTGCCGTCAATTGGATCGCCAGGGCGATCATCGATGAACCGCCGCCGAAGATTCAGGACGGCGGTTTTATCGCCGTCGGCTATGATGAGGAACTGGATAAATTGCGGTTTATCAGCCGGGACGGCAAGCAATGGATTGCTTCGCTGGAGGCGGAAGAGCGGAAGAAGACGGGGATTCATTCCCTGAAAATCGGTTTCAACAACGTGTTCGGCTACTACATCGAGGTCACCAAGGCCAACGCCGCGCTGGTGCCGGATTCCTATATCCGAAAACAAACGCTGGTCAACGCGGAGCGTTACATCAATCAGGAGCTGAAAGAATTTGAACAGACGGTTTTGAACGCGGAGGAGAAAATCAAGGAGAGGGAAGTGGAACTGTTTTATGCCCTGCGCGAGGGCCTCCATCAATATATCCCGGACATTCAGAACAATTCCGCCCTGGTGGCCGAACTGGACGCGCTTGCGGCGCTGGCCGAAGTCGCCGAAAAATATCATTACACCTGTCCCGAAATAGACGATGACGACGTCATCGATATCCGGGACGGCCGCCATCCGGTGGTGGAGGTTTCACTGGCCGGCGAAGGCTTTGTGCCCAATGATTGTTTGATGGACCTGCGGGACAATAAACTGCTGGTGATCACCGGTCCCAATATGGCGGGTAAATCCACGTATATCCGGCAGGTGGCGCTGATTGTCCTGCTGGCGCAGATGGGCAGCTTTGTTCCGGCCGCGAAAGCGAAAATCGGCGTTGTGGACAAAATCTTTACGCGCATTGGCGCGTCCGACAGTCTGGCGAAGGGTCAAAGCACTTTCATGGTCGAAATGACGGAGACGGCGGAGATTCTGAAAAAAGCGACTTCCCGGTCGCTGGTTGTCATTGATGAAGTGGGACGCGGAACGTCCACGTTCGACGGCTTGAGCATCGCTTGGGCGGTCGCCGAATATCTGCACGATTTTCAGGGCCGGGGAGTGCGCGCGCTTTTCGCCACGCATTATCACCAGCTGACGGATCTTCCCGTCACCAAGACCGGCGCGAAAAATTACAATATCGCCGTCAAGGAATGGGGCGAAAAAATCATTTTCCTGCATAAAATTGTGGAAGGCGGGACCAGCCGCAGTTACGGCATCGAAGTGGCGCGCATCGCCGGTGTGCCGCGGGAGGTCATTCTCCGCGCCAAGGAAATCCTGCGCAATCTGGAGAAGGGAGAATTCGACGAAATCGGCATGCCCCGCATCGTGCGGGGGACCCAAGGGAGCAAGCCCATCAGTCCGCAGCTTCCTTTGTTCGCCGGACAAGACAGCGCGCCGGCGCTGGAGAATAAGGAAAAGGATGTGATTGCCGAACTCAAAGCGCTGGACATTCTTTCCTTGTCGCCGCTGGAGGCGCTCAACAAACTCGACGAACTGAAAAAGAAGTTGTCCGATTAATTTTTCAGGAAAGTTTTTTTGTCGCTTTTTGTTGGCCCGCGATTTTGTCGGATCGCGGGGAGTTTGAAGTATCCGCAGGCTCTCCAAAATAAAAAACGCATAGAGGCGCTGTTGAAAAACACTCGTCTTGGAATCCTCATCTCCGGAGGGTTTCATGAACGCCGGAAATCATCGACGGCCGGGAAAAATCATTCAGGCATCAGATGACGGGGGCGTCCCGGAGGAGAACTTTTTTTGATAAGACTAAGGCGTAGGGTGCTCCGTCTTGGCGGCCAGATAAATGGAAAAGGTCGTGCCCGCATTAACGACGGATTCGACGGTGATCAGGCCGTTGTGATTTTTGATGATGGAATCGGAGATGGCCAGTCCCAGCCCGATGCCGCCGCGTTCCTTGGTTTTTTTGGTGGTGAAGTAAGGATCAAAAATGCGCGAAAGATTTTCTCTCGGAATGCCGATGCCGGTGTCCTTGACGATGATGCGCACGTAATTGCCCTGACTCAGAGAGCGGATGTTGGTGCTGGTGATTGTGTTTTCGGCGGTCACGTCCACCGTGCCGCCGTTGGGCATGGCTTCCTTGGCGTTGGTCAGCAAGTTCTCCATGACCTGTTTGATCTGGGCGGCGTCGACTTCGCAGGGCCAGAGATCTTCCGTGATGGAAACGTTGCAGCGGATATTCGGAGCGTCGCGGAAAACTTTTTCGGCGGCTTCACGCAGAATCGGCGCGATATTCTGTAATTTGCGCACGGGATAGCCGCCTTGGGCGAAAGTAATCAAACGGTGCGCGAGTTCCTTGGCCTGAAGACCGGCCCGTTCCGCGACGGCCAGACCGTTTTCCAGCATTTTATCCTCGTCGCTGGCGGCGATTTTGGCCAGAAAAACATTGCGCAGAATCGCGGTGAGCAAATTGTCAAAATCCTTCGCCACGCCGCCGGCGAACGTGCCCAAAGTCTCCAGCTTGGTGCGCTGAAGCAACTCCTCCTGCGCTATTTTTTGTTCCGTAATGTCCTCGAGCGTTTCCATGGCGCCGAACAAAACGCCGTTGGAGTCCCTGAGACCCGCCGAGGTGATTCTGTACCATTTGCCCCTGTCGCCCATGTCGGGGAAAAACTGCGTGACTTCGTAGGCGTCTTCCAGCAGCTTTGATTTTTTCCAGCGGTTTGCGTAATATTGATCCAATTCGACCGACTTCCCATCGATGATCAAATCCGCCAGACAGGGACGTTCCTCTTTGTAAAAGGCCCGCCAATGCTGATGGGTGCCGAGAACTTCGCCGGGTTTGATGTTGCTCATGGCCTGGAGCGCTCTGTTCCAGTAAATGACCTTGTGGTCTTTGGATATGACGAAGGTGGGGATGGGCGATCCGTGAATGATGCTGATGAGCTTCTGTTCATCCCGGCGCACCCGCCACATCGTGTAGGTGAAACTGATGATGACCGTCAGGGACAGAAGAAAAATCAAAACAAAAATGGAATAATGCATATTCTTCTTGCTTCATCTTCCCGCGGATTTGGGGAAAAACGATTTCTCCCTCCGCTTGTTCAGATGTTGTCAGCCAGCCAATCACCGATTTCGGTTGTGGACATTCCCATCTTTCCCGCGTCCAGACTCTTGATTTTTCCGGATTCCAGCAATTTCACGACGGCCGCTTCCACCCGCCGGGCGGCTTTTTCTTCGCCGAGCACTTCCAGCATCATGCCGCCCGCGCAAATCGCGGCCAGCGGATTGATCACGTTCTTGCCCGTGTATTTCGGCGCGGACCCGCCGATCGGTTCGAACATGGAAACGCCTTCGGGATTGATGTTGCCCCCCGCGGCGATGCCCATCCCGCCCTGAATCATCGCGCCCAAGTCGGTGATGATGTCGCCGAACATGTTGTCGGTGACGATCACGTCGAACCATTCGGGATTTTTGACCATCCACATGCAGGTCGCATCCACGTTGGCGTAGTCGGTTGTCACTTGCGGGTATTCCCGGGCCAGTTCATGAAAAGTCCTTTCCCAGAGGTCAAAGGCGTACGTCAGCACGTTGGTTTTGCCGCACAGCGTCAGTTTTTTGTTTTTGTTTCTTTTTTCGGTGTATTCAAAGGCGTAGCGCAGGCAGCGTTCGACGCCCTTTCTCGTGTTGATGGATTCCTGAATGGCCACTTCATCCGGCGTGCCTTTTTTCAGGAAGCCGCCGCCTCCGGTGTACAGGCCTTCGGTATTTTCCCGGACGACCACAAAATCAATCTCTTGGGGTCCCTTGTCTTTCAGGGGACAAGGAACATTGGGGTAGAGTTTCACCGGCCGGAGATTGATGTATTGGTCCAGTTCGAAACGCATCCGCAGCAGAATGCCCTTCTCCAGAATACCGGGTTTGATTTCGGGATGGCCGATGGCCCCCAGATAAATGGCGTCAAACTGTCTTAGTTCTTCCAAGACGGAATCGGGCAGGGTCTCCCCCGTTTTCTTATAGCGTTCGCCTCCCAGATCATAAGGCACGAATTCAAAGGCGATGGATTCGGCCGCGCCGACGGCCTTGAGCACCTTGAGCCCTTCCGCGACGACTTCCGGTCCCGTTCCGTCGCCCGGGACGACGGCGATTTTATAGGATGACGATGAACGCACAAAAGCCTCCTTGATGTTTTTTCGCAAAAAAATATCCCAACTCCAAAGTGAGTTTTATTAACCCAAGGAAACCCTGAAGTCAACGGCAAAAAAGACCCTTCAGAAGGAACGATAGGGTTTTTTGCGCAAACCCCATAAAGCAATCTTTGTGTTAGAAAGATCAGATCCTTAGAGTCGCAAAACGAATTTTTGGAGACGTTTTCACTGCTTTTTGAAAGACCGGGGTGAACCGAAATAGGGGTTCTCAAAAATTCTCTTTTGTGGTATGGAATTTGCGCGTGGAAGCAACGAAAATTCACCGGCGGAGGTTGTTATGGGCGAAGGGATCAGCGATTATACGAAACACATTGTTGACTTAAGGCGGCACATGTGGATGGCCGGCGTGGAAGTGGAATTGAGGCGCCTGATCTGGCAGATTGCCGTCGTGGGCAAATATATTTCCGCAAAAATTCATGAATCCAACAGAAAACTTGCCGGATTGAAAAACATTTACGGGGAAGAGCAGATGGCGCTTGACCGGGCCTCCGATGAAATCCTCAAAAGCCAGCTTCAGTATTCCGGTTTTGTCCGCGAATATGCCTCGGAGGAACTGGATGAAGTCATCAAAATCGGCACCGGAAAAGAGAAGTACATCGTCACAGCCGATCCGCTGGACGGGTCCTCGCTGGTGGATACTAATCTGGCCATCGGGACGATTATCGGAATTCATAAAGAGTCCGTTTTGGACACCGGCCGCAACACCATGGTGGCCGCTCTTTACATCACCTACGGGCCTTTGATCACGATGATTTATTCGGCGGGAAAAGGCGCGCATGAGTTTGTGCTCAATCGCGAAGGCGAATATGTGTTGTCGCAGGAAAACATCCGGCTGAAAGAAAAGGGTTCGATTTTTTCCCCCGGCGGCTTGCGGCGCGACTGGACTCCCGCTCACGCGAAATTCATCGAACAACTGGAGAACGACGGCTATAAACTGCGCTACAGCGGCGGCTTCGTTCCCGACATCAATCAAATCATCATCAAAAAGGGCGGTTTGTTCACGTACCCGGCTTTGAAAAAGGCGCCCGAAGGGAAGTTGCGGCTCCTGTTCGAACTCCAGCCCATGGCGTTCATCATGGAACAAGCCGGCGGGCGGGCGACCAACGGCAAGGAGGATATTTTGTCCGTCAAGGTCGAGAAAATAAATCAACTGTCGCCGGTTTATATCGGCAGCGCCTACGAAGTCGAAATGGCCGGAAAAATGCTGTCACAATAAATTCATAAGGAGTGGTTTATGATTTATCAAGACAAGAAAGACTTGCTTAACCATTGCGCCGGCATTGTGGAAGCCGACGGCAAGGACGTGCGGATTTTGAATGAGGACCAATGGAGGAAGGAACGCATTGACGACTTGGTTTACACGGCGGTGTTCAGCCCCGATGAGGGCGCGCGCGAGGCCGCCCGCTGGATGATCCGCCGCGCCGGAGCCGCTTTGGAAATCGTCTCCGCTTCCATCCAGCCCCTGTATGAGGCGATGGGCCGTGAAGAAATCGGCGGATTTACCGTTCCGGCGATTAATCTTCGGGGAATCACCTACCACGCCGCGCAGGCGGTCTTCCGGGCGATGCGCCGGGGCAATGTCGGGCCGGTGATTTTTGAAATCGCCCGCTCGGAAATTGATTACACGCAACAGCGGCCCTCGGAATACGCCGCCGCCGTCATTGCCGCCGCCATCAAGACGGGCTATCGGGGACCTGTTTTTCTTCAGGGGGATCATTTTCAGGTCAGCGCCAAAAAATTCGCCGCGGATGCGGCCAAGGAAACGCAGGCGGTCAAAAATTTGATTTGGGAGGCCATAGAGGCGGGATTTTACAACATTGACGTTGACACCTCCACGCTTGTGGATTTGAGCAAACCGACCATTCGGGAACAGCAAAAGCTCAATTACTCTCTGGCCGCCGAACTCACGACCATGATCCGGGATTTGGAGCCCGAGGGAATCACCGTATCCGTCGGCGGTGAAATCGGCGAAGTCGGCGGCAAGAACAGCACAGTGGAAGAGCTTGAGGCTTTCATGGAAGGGTATTTGGAAGAACTCAAGAAATACGGGGAAGCGCTCAAGGGCATCAGCAAAATCAGCGTGCAGACGGGAACGACGCACGGCGGCGTTGTGTTGGCGGACGGGTCCATCGCGAAAGTCAAGATTGATTTTGACGTTTTGGAAAAATTGTCGGCGGTCGCCCGCTCCCGTTATGGTTTGTCCGGCGCCGTTCAGCATGGAGCGTCCACGCTTCCCGACGAGGCGTTCGACAAATTCCCGGCGACGCGCACGGCGGAGATCCATCTGGCGACCGGATTCCAAAATATCATTTATGACAGCCTGAATTTTCCGAAGGATCTGAAAGACAAAATCTACCACTATATCAAAACGGAACTCAAATCCGAGTGGAAGGAAAAAGACACCGAAGAACAATTCATTTACAAAACCCGTAAAAAAGGTTTCGGACCTTTCAAGCGCGAGATGTGGCATTTGCCCCCCGAAACGCTCGACAAGATCGGCGCCGAGCTGGAAAAACAATTTTCTTTTTTGTTTGGGAAACTGAAAATGAATGCGACGCGCGATTTACTGGAAAAGTATATTCGTGCCGTTGATGTTCCCTTGGAACCGCCCCCGGCATTGAAATGAAAGCGGCGATTTTGGAAAAAATAGTCAGCCTGCGGGAAGAGCGGCAGCCGTTGAGAATCGCCGATCTGCCCGAACCGCGAATCGCGGATGACGAGATTCTCATTCGAGTGTCGGCCTGCGGCGTCTGCCACACGGAACTTGATGAAATCGAGGGGAGAACGCCGCCCCCGCGATTGCCGGTTATTCCCGGTCATCAGGTGGTGGGACGTGTCGTCGGACTGGGTGCGGCGGTGCGCGGCTTTTCTTACGGCGACCGCGTGGGAATCGGCTGGATCGGCCGCGCCTGCGGCCGGTGCGCGGCTTGTCTTTCCGGCAATGAAAATCTCTGTGCCGAATTCAAGGCGACGGGAAGAGACATCAACGGCGGCTACGCCGAACTGATGGCGGTGAAAGCGGATTTCGCACTTGCCGTTCCCGACGTTTTTTCCGATGTTCAGGCGGCGCCGCTTTTGTGCGCCGGCGCGATCGGGTACCGGTCGCTGAGACTGAGCGGCTTGGCGGATGGGGACCGGTTGGGGCTCACGGGATTCGGCGCGTCCGCTCATCTGGTCCTGAAAATGGTCCGCCGCCTATTTCCCCGCACGGAAATATTTGTTTTCGCCCGCCATGAGGCGCAACAGCGGTTTGCCCGGGACATGGGCGCGGCGTGGGCGGGGGACACCGCCGAAGAAGCGCCGCAAAAGCTTCGCGCCGTCATTGACACGACGCCGGCCTGGAAACCCGTCGTTGAGGCCTTGAAAAATCTGCAGCCGGGGGGCCGGCTGGTGATCAACGCCATCCGCAAGGAGGAGGCGGACAAGGAGGAGCTTCGGCAACTGGATTACGCCCGCGATCTGTGGATGGAAAAGGAAATCAAAAGCGTGGCGAATGTGACGCGCCGGGATATCCGGGAATTTCTTGATCTGGCCGCGAAAATACCGCTGACGCCGGAAGTGGAAACCTATCCGCTGGCCGAGGCCAACCGCGCGCTTGCGGAGTTGAAGGACGGAAAAATCCGGGGCGCCAAAGTGTTGAGAATCAGTTGACCCTTGACGTTTTGGGGATCATCCATTCTTGCGGAAGAATATTTCATCCATGAAGCTTTTCAAAAATAACCCTTTGAGACCCATGATATTTTCGGGAGGCCGGTTATGAAAATAGCAACTGTCAGCGAAATGCGCCTTTTAGATCGCCGAGCCGTGGAGCAATTCGGCATCGCCGAGGAAATCCTGATGGAGAATGCGGGACTTTCCGCCTTTCATCTTTTGCGGAAAAAAGTTTCCGTCCGGGGCGGCAAATTCGTCGTTTTCTGCGGATCCGGTAATAACGGCGGCGACGGGTTGGTGACGGCCCGCCTGATTCACGCGCACGGGGGGCAGGTCAAAGTGTTTTTGCTGGGGGGCCCGTCGAAGTTCAAAGGCGCGGCGCGAACCAACCACGAAATTGTTTCCCGTCTTCCCGTGGAAATGAAAATTTTGTCCCGCGCGGCGGACGCCCGGCGGGATGTGGCTCACTGTGACGGCGTCATCGACGCGATTTTCGGCACCGGTCTGGACCGCCCGGTTGCCGGAATCGCGGCGGAGGTGATTGCTCTGATTAACAAAAGCAAAAAGAAAGTTTTTGCGCTGGATATTCCATCCGGCGTTCAGGGCGACACCGGCGAAATCATGAACGATGCCGTGCGCGCCGATTATACCATTACCTTCGGTTTGCCCAAAGCGGGCAATCTGCTTTATCCGGGCTATGAACGCTGCGGGGAACTCCATGTCGGTTTGATTTCTTTTCCGCGTTCACTGACGGAAGCTCCTGAGATAAAAATGGAGACCAACGAACCGATCCCTTTGCCGAAACGTCCCGCCGACGCCTATAAGGGCCAGATGGGCGATGTTCTTTTTATCGCGGGAGCGGCCAATTATTACGGCGCGCCCTATCTGGCGTCCATGTCTTTTCTCAAATCGGGGGGCGGATACGCGCGTCTGGCCGCGCCGCGGAGCATTATTCCGGTGATTGCCAAGCGGGGCAGGGAAATTGTTTATCTGCCGCAGGAAGAAACCCCCTCCGGAAGCCTCGCTTTCGGGAATCAAGACCGTTTGCTGGAGATGGCGGCGAAGGTGGACATGGTGGTCATCGGCCCCGGGCTTTCGCTCAATGAAGAAACCGTCAAACTGGTGCGTGAGCTTGTTGGCCGGATCGACACGCCGTTATTGATCGACGGCGACGGGTTGACGGCGGTCGCGGAAAATCCATCCCTGCTGAAATCACGCCGGGCCGCGACCATTTTGACGCCCCACGAAGGCGAAATGGCGCGGCTGACTCGAAAAACAACCGGTGAAATCCGTAAAAATCGCCTGGCGGTCTTGCGGGAAGCGGTTTGTCAATTCAACGCCATCGTGGTGTTGAAAGGCGCGCATTCGCTCATCGGAGATACGGAGGGGCGCGTTTATGTCAATCTGAGCGGCAACGCGGGAATGGCCACCGCGGGTTCGGGAGACGTCCTGACGGGTTGCATCGCGGCGATGCTGGGCATGGGACTGACTCCGGAGCAGGCCGCGCGCAAAGGCGTTTTTATTCACGGTTATGCCGGCGATCTGGCGGCGTCGAAAAAAGGCATCGACGGAATCACGGCGAAAGACATCATGGACTTTCTTCCCCAGGCGCTCAAAGACGACCGCGAGGGCTGCATCGGCGGGAAATCTTATCAACTGCCCCTTGCATGAAAAATTGAGAACGCCCTCAAATTTTTGTTTGAAACCTTACCCGAATGTGATACGAATCCCGCAATGGATAAAATCGGCGGTAAAATGAAGCTCAGTCCGGTGACTTTGAGATTCTCGGGCGAATGCGCTTCACTCGAAAAACCCTTTTTGGATTATTATTATCAATCTTCGCTTGCCCAAGTCCGTGTGATGATGATTGTGGGCGCCGTGCTTTACGCCGCCTTCGGCGCTCTGGATGCTTTTCTCATGCCGGAGCAGAAACTTTCGATATGGGTGATTCGCCTTGTCATCATCGGACCGGTTCTGGGTTTTTTCCTATTGCTGACGATGACGCCGTTTTTCAAAAAAGTGATGCAGCCTGTTCTTGCGCTGGGTTATGTCATCGTCGGTTTGGGCATTATTGTCATGATCATGATCGCCCCCTCCAATGTCGGTTTTTTCTACTACGCCGGCTTGATGCTCGTTTTTATGTGGGGCTACACGCTGATTCGTCTTTTTTTCGTGTGGGCGTCCCTTGCCGGCTGGCTGCAGGTCGTCCTGTATGAAATCGCGGCCGTTTGGTTCAATCCGACCCCTTGGAATATTTTCGTCAATAACAACTTTTTTTTCATCAGCGCCAATATCTTGGGAATGATATCCTGTTATGCCATCGAATTTTACGCCCGCCGCGATTTTTTCATGAAGCACCAGCTGGAGATTGAACGGGAAAACATCAACAAAATCAATCAGGAGCTCGAGCAGCGGGTCGCCAAACGCACGGAAGATTACCGCATCGTGAATGAAGCTCTGGAGAAAGAAATTCTGGAGCATAAAAAGGCGCAGGAAAAACTCCAGCAAATGCTCGAGCTGCTCAAGAAATCCACCAGCATCACCGTCAGTGTCATGGTTTCCGCCCTGGAGGCGAGAGATCCCTATACGGCGGGACATCAAATTCGCGTGGCTGCTCTGGCCGGGGCCATCGCCAAAGAAATGGGATTGCCCGACGATATGATCGAGGGAATTCGCATGGCCGGCTATATTCATGACATCGGGAAATTGGCCGTTCCGGCGGAACTTCTGACCAAGCCGATCAGGTTGTCGGAATTGGAGTTTGCGCTGATTAAAGAACATCCCACGAGCGGCTATGAATTGATCAAAAATGTTGAATCGCCGTGGCCGCTGGCCCAGGTGATTTATCAGCATCATGAAAGACTGGATGGTTCCGGTTATCCCCGGCAATTAAAAGGAGAGGAAATTATTCTCGAAGCCAGAATTATGGCGGTTTCCGATGTCGTGGAAGCCATGGCGTCCCATCGTCCCTATCGGCCGTCTCTCGGGCTGGAAGCGGCTCTTCGGGAGATAGAAAAAAACAGAGGCGTTCTTTATGATGCCTCGGTGGTGGATGCCTGTTTGAAGTTATTTCGGGACAAAGGATATCAACTTTCTTAGAGTGGCCTTGTCGCATATGATGGTCAGAAAAGTAAGGAGGGTGGCATGACAGGAGTTCGTTTGGTGCGTGTTGGCGAAAACGGGAAAAATTCCGGTGACTACTACATCATGTATAATCCATCGACGATCAACCTGATGGAAAAGATCGGCGCCGGAAATTTCACCGTGCCGGATGTTGTGAAATACCTGACCGGCAAAAAATTGGACACCTGCAATGAGGAAAATTATACCGGGTTTCTTTCTTTCAATCAACAGGTCTTGCGCAAGGGCATGTTGGAACAGATGGCGATTGAATCCTACAGCCTCTATTATATCGCCAATCAAATCTGCCGGGTGGATCAAGCCGCCCGGGTGATTCTGGCCGATGATGTGCGCCGCACGATTGGAACAATCATTTCAGAGGAAGGAAAAAAACCTCTGGCGGTTTTCATCACCTCGATGAGTTCCAGTTTTCAGGGCGCCTGCGCCGCGACGCTTGTTCTCAACCGGGTGAAAATTCCCGTCATCATCGGCGGCATCCACGTGTCCACCAGTCCGGGCGACCTAGACATTTACATCAGGCCGTATCTCCCCCATCCTCATTTGGTCTCGCAGGTCATCGGAGCGGGTGATTTGACAACCATCCGCCGGGTGATCGAAGACCTGAAGCAATCCTCTTTGCAGAAAGAGTATCGCGGAGAAACGCCGATTGAAGACGGCGCGTGGGGATGCCCGCGGGTGAGTGAACTTCCCAAAATCAACCCTCCCTTCATCAACAAGCTTCCCGTCGCCGGTCCCATCTTGTCCCGAATGATCGAAACCAACGTGACCACGCCCTTTTTGGGTTGTCCCTATTCCTGTACGTTTTGTTCCATCTCTTCCTTTCCCCGCGAAAAAAGGCGGTTCACGTCGCGATCCGCGGACGATTTTGTCAGCGAGCTCTGGGAAAAGCAAAAAAACAAAGCCAGCTTCAAGAACCGGTTTTATTTCATCTCGCCGGACAATCTTTTGGTCGGCGGCAAAAAACTTCATGAAATTCTGGACAAAATCATCGAAAGCAAAGTGGCGATTAACTATGCCGCGCAAATCAGCATTGATGTCGCCGATGACGAAGCGCTGCTGAAGAAGTTGCGCCTTTCCGGAGCCTCGCACTTCTTTTTGGGACTGGAATCGCTGGACATCAGAAACCTCGAGTTTATCGGCAAGAGCATCGTGCCGCGGATCAAGAAGGAAGGAACCTCCGTCGAGGAATATTACGCGTCCCGGATAAGAAAAATTCAGGACTACGGCATCTCCGTTCACGGCGCGTTTATGTTCGGCATGCCGTACGATTATTTTCATTCCCTGAACGACCACTCGGGCAAAAAAATCGCGGATTTTTGCGAGAAACATAAAATAGGCATTCAGCCGACCTGCTTGAGTAATTTGCCGGGGTCCATTGATTTTTTTGAAGGGCTGAAAAAAAATGAACTCCTCTATGGCAATCCGGGAACGATGGATTACTTTTGCTCCCTTTCCATCGCGGATATCACGGAGAGCAACCGAATCATTCCCGATTCCTTATGCAACAGTCCCTTGGTGGCCTTTTATACGCTCTACGACACGGTGGTGACGGTGAGTTCATATTGGAACGCGTTGCGGTACGGTTTCTACATGGCCTGGAAAGCATGGATGTTCCCGAAAGATAAGGGCATCAAAAGCTTGAAAGAAAGGGCGATCGACGCCTTTGCGGGAATCGGATTTCAGCTGGGCGCAAGCACCTACAAAGAATTATACAACGATCTTGCCTACTCGACGAAATGGGTTCAGGGCGTGTTTGAAAGGCTCTATCGTCGGGAGAAGAACCCGCGGGTCAAGGAACTCTTCCGCAAATACGTCGAAACCTTTTACTGCCCCGGTTGACGGGCTTATGCCTTGCGGGTGATGACGTAATCGGCGACGGCTTTCAGGTGTTCTTTTTCCGGGCTGTCATGGAAAATCTTTAGCTGGGATTTGGCCTTTTTCAAATAGCTCGCCGCGGTCGCCCAAGAAGCGTTCATGGCGTCGTATTGGCGAATCAAGCCGAGGATCTCCCGCATTTGTTTTTGAGAAACTTTCCCGGCGCCGAGGATTTCCTTGATCCTTTGTTTTTCTTCTGCGGAGACGTTTTGGACGGCGAGCAACAGCGGCAGCGTGATTTTTCCTTCTTCCAAATCCTTGCCCAAGGATTTGCCGAACTGTTTGCTTGAGGCGGTATAGTCTAAAATGTCATCCGTAATCTGGAAGGCCATGCCGATGTGGATGCCGAACCGCGCGAGCGCCTGTATTTTTTCCTGCGGGGCGGAAGCGAGGATGGCGCCGGCGGCGCACGACGCGGAGATCAGCACGGCGGTTTTTCTTTCGATGATTTTTAGGTAGTCCTTTTGCCGCATGTGAATATCGCCCCGTTTGGTCAGCTGAAACACCTCGCCTTCAGACATGACTTTTCCCATTTCTGAAATCAGCCGCAGAATCTCCATGCGGCCGATCCCCGTGATCAGGGTGAAGGCTTTGAAACTGAGAAAATCGCCGACCAGAATGCTGACGGCATTGCCGAAAACTTGATTGGCGGACGCTTGGCCGCGCCTCATGGAGGCTTGGTCGATCACGTCGTCATGCAACAGCGTGGCGGTGTGAAAAAATTCCATCGCGGCGGCCATCGGAATTCGGTTCTCGCCCCGGTAACCGCAAAGCCTTGCGCAAATCAGGAGGAGGAGGGGACGGAATCGCTTGCCGCCGCTGTCGATCAGGTGATGCGCGATTTTCGGGATCAGCTTGATTTCGGATCGGACATGGGTGTTGATGCACTGCTCCACCCGCTGGAGGTCTTGACGGTATGCGGCAAAAACGTCTTGGATGTTCATTTCTCTTGTCCCCCATCACCAGGGATCGATATAGTGATTATCCGGAAATTCTTTTTTCGGCGCGGCGGATTTCAACCCCCGTATAATCCAGTGACGGGTTTCGGCGGGATCAATCACCGCGTCGATTTCGAGATAGGAGGCGATCTGGAGGGCTTTGCCTCTTTGATACAACTGCTCAACCAAGTCTTGGTAGAGTTTTTCCCGTTGGGCCGCGTCTTCCACCGCGGCCAGTTCTTTTTTGAAGCCCGCCTTGATGGCTCCTTCGATGCCCATGGCGCCGAACTCCCCCGTGGGCCAGGAAGCGGTGAAGAACGATTCGTGAAATCCCCCTTTGGCCATGGCCATCGCTCCCAAGCCGTATCCGCGTCTCAGCACAATCGTGAAGTAAGGAACGGTCAAATGGGCGCCGATGACGAACATTCGGCATACGTGACGAACTTGCGCGCGTTTTTCAATTTCTGGTCCCACCATGAACCCGGGCGTATCGCATAGCGAAACCATGGGAAGGCCGTGCGCCTGACAAATCTGCATCAGACGGACGGCCTTATCCGCGCCGTCCGCGTCGATGGCGCCGGACATGTGCATGCAGTTGTTGGCGATCAATCCGAATGGCCGGCCTTCGATGCGCAGCAAGCCAGTGATCATGCCCCGACCGAACGTCGGCCGCAATTCCAGAAAGGACTCTTCGTCCGCCAACGTTTTGATGATCTTACGGATATCGTAGGCGCGCTTTCTGTTTTCCGGAATCAAATCGCGTAACAGCGATTGATCCGCTGCTTTGGCAGCGGGAAAATCCCCCTGAAAAAAAGCCAGGTATTTTTTGACCGCAGCAACCGCTCGAACATCATCGCTGACTTCAATATCCACCACACCGTTTTCAGTCTGAACCGCCATGGGACCGATCTCTTCGGTTCGGAAAACGCCCAGACCTCCGCCTTCGATCATGATGGGTCCGCCCATGCCGATATTGGAATTTTGCGTTGCAATAATCACGTCGCAACACCCCAAGAGCGCGGCGTTGCCCGCGAAACAGGGACCGGCCACGACGCCGATCAAAGGAACCCTGCCGCTTAATTTCGCGAAAAGACTGAAGGTGGACAAATCCAGGCCGGCCGTCATGACGCCGATGGCGTCCACGTCGCCGGGTCTGCCGCCGCCGCCTTCCGCGAATAAGACGACGGGCAGCCGTTGTTCATCGGCGAGCTTCAGCATCCGATCCATTTTTTTATGATTGAAATATCCCTGCGTTCCCGCCAGGACGGTGTAGTCGTAGGCCAGGACCATGCAGCGCGACCGCTGCGCGTTGAAAAAAGAACCGTTCACCGAACCGATGCCCGCGATGAGGCCGTCCGCGGGGGTTTTGCGGATGAGGTCCGCTTCCGAGAGACGTCCGCGTTGGGCGGCGACGGCGAGGGACCCGTATTCCATGAAACTTCCCGCATCGCACAGGTCAAGGATGTTCGCCCTCGCGGTTCTTAGATTCTTCTCTCTGCGTTTTGCGACGGCCTCCGGCCGGTTTTCGTCCCGGAGAAAAGCTTCACGTTCAAAAAGTTCCCGAAGCTCCGGACGCATGGATTTTTGGATCTTGTCGTCTTTTTGATCGCAAGATGAACTTGCCGGAGTTTTTCCATCCATTTGCGTTGTCATCGCCGCCTGCCCCGTCGTTCGGATTTCATCCGACAGGTTGATGCATACAACAAATATCGCTTGAATTCAAAGGATAAATTCATTTCCGGCCGTCCTGAAAAATTCGAGCCGCTGTTCTTTCGCGCCGGTTGAGCCGGAGGCTTTCAAATCAATTCCAAATGTGAGATAATGTACCAGCGGGAAAAATCCGGAGATCCCGAGGGAGAGGTTGCGATGGACGATGAAGTTTTGTGTCAACGATGCGGCAAATGTTGTTTTGTGGATCTGACGGCCTATGCGAATGAGGAGGATTTTGCGCGCTGGCGCGCCGAAAACCGACAGGATATTCTCGCGATCATTGAACACCGACATCTGATGTGGGCCGGCGACCGGATGATTTCTTCCGAGACGGGAGATTATCCCCGTCAATGCCCTTTCCTTTACAATGAGGGAGATTTCTGGATGTGTTCCATCTACGAAACCCGGCCGAAAGTTTGCCGCGACTATCAGCCCGGATCCTCGGAGTTGTGCCCGCAATGGGGAAAAAAATAAGTCGTCCGCCCATCGTGCCGAGAAAAGATCATCGCGAAACGCCGGCGATTTTTTGGCATCGAAGCATCGGCTGTCCGTCGTGTTGATGCGCGGAGTTTTTGCTAATTTGAAAAATTCGCTTTTGAGATTTTTCGAGAGTCTCCGCCGCGCGGAGGGGCGCTGTTTAGGACTTTGATATTTTCTTGCGCAGAATCCACCCCGGTGATGCCGGTGTCGGGACCGGCAAATAAATTTGCTCGCCGGGATCGGCGTCCCCCAGAGGATTTCCTCGGGCATCGAGCATTTCAGCCGTTTTGAGGGGGATGTTTTCGCGGGGCGAGAGAAGTTCCACGAAATCATTGGCAGAGAAGTGATTGCGGACTTCCACCAAGATGTTTTGCGTCGATGCGTCGTAGCCGAGCACCATCCCCGCCGGTTCATGCGTTTGAATGAATTTGACGTTGGGGCTGGTCTCGGTGATTTTTTCTGTGGCGAAAGCAAACCCCGTCGTGTATCCGCGGTGGGACACGGTCGTCAATTCTTCACGCCATTGTTGTCGGCACTGAAATTTTTCGCCCTGCGCCATCAGAGCATCCAGCGCTTGGCGGTAGGCGCGCGTCACGACCGCGACGTAATAAGACGATTTCATGCGGCCCTCAATTTTCAGGCTTGTCGCTCCGGTTCCGACGACTTCGGGAAGATGGTCTATCAGGCATAAATCCTTGGCGCTGAGCAAGTAGCTGTACCGGTCGTCCTCCTGAAGGATCAGCGGATCGTCGGGCCGGGTGGATTCGTAAAGCAGATATTCCCAGCGGCAGGGCTGGGAGCAATCTCCGGCGTTGGCGCTGCGGCGGTTGCGGAAGGCGGAAAGATAGCAGCGCCCGGAATAGGCCACGCACATCGCGCCGTGAACGAAGATTTCAATCTCCACGTCGGGGACAGCTGCGGCAATGTTTTTGATCTCCCGAAGGGGAAGCTCCCGCGCCGGAATAATCCGCCGAACGCCCTGATCGCGCCAGAACTTCACGGCTTCAATGTTGGTGGTGTTGGCCTGCGTGCTTAAATGAATCGGCAGGCCGGGCGCAAAGCGTTGGATGGTGCGGAGCATGCCCGGTTCGCTGACAATGACGGCGTCGACACCGGCGGCGGCGAGTGTTGGGATCAGCTTTTCCGTCCGTTTCAAATCGACCTCCCGGCAAAAGGTATTGGCTGCCGCGTAAACCTTCACCGAGTTGGCGTGCGCTTCCCGAACCCCTTCGGCGATTTGGGCTAAAGTCATTTCCGACGAGGCGGCCCTGAGACTCAAGCCTTCGACACCGACATACACCGCGTCGGCGCCGTAGAGCAGGGCGGTTCGTAATTTTTCCAGATTGCCCGCGGGAGCCAACAACTCCGGTTTTTTCATCGACGGAAATCCTCTCTGGATTCTTGCCTGACGCGTTTTAGCAAAAAAAATGGTTTGATACAAATCCGATCGCGTGCCAATGGAATGAGAGCGATCTTTGAATCGGGGTATGGATGGACGCCCCGCGGACGAGATGATCATCCGCAGAGTTTGCGCACCTGTTCCATGACCTTCAGGGATTTGACCTCCCGCCCGAGAATATGCGCGATGAAGTTCACCAGAAGATTGCGGGCTTCGGCGGCCAGCGCGTCATTCATCGCGACGCATTTTATTTTGTCCATCTCGATTTCTTTGCCCAGCAGGAGCGTTTTGAGCGTGCCGGCCGAGACCGATTGTCCGTAATCTCTGGCGCCGGCGCAGGCGCTGCACTTTAAGCCTCCTTCGCGGGCGTGAAAGGAATAGCGCTTTTCATGGGTCACCGGCGTTTTGCAGACGATGCAGCGATCAATGACCGGCTCGAATCCCGCCGCCGCGAGCAGACGCAGTTCAAAAAAACGCACGAAGACCTCCGAAGGGCTTTCCCGGTTGAGCGCCGCGAGAAAGTCTTCCAAGAGTTGAAAAACTTTTTCGTTCTTCTTCCCTTCAGGACTGAAGTGATCCGTCAAATCAATAAAATAGGAAGCCGTGAGTGTTTTTCCCATATCCTGACGAATGGCAGGATAGTGATCCATGATGTCACAAGCTTCGATCAAAGCCAGCGTGTCGCGGCTTTTACGGGTAAAAATGATATTGGCCAGGGAAAACGGCTCGAAGACGTTGGCGAATCTCTTTCGGCTTCTTTTGGCGCCTTTGGCGATTCCCTTGATTTTACCGAAATCGTGGCTGTAAAAGGATACGATCAAATCCGATTCGCTGTAGGTCAGGGTGCGCAGAACGAAAGCGGCGGTTTTGAGTGTTTCTCTAGCGGTCATCGTATTTGATTTCTCCGCCGACAATGGTCAGAGTCGCCTTGCCCCGCATGACGCGGCCGTGAAAGGGCGAATTCTTTCCGCGCGAACGAAACGCCTGCACGTCAACCGTCCATTCGCGGAGAGGATCGATGACGGTGATGTCGGCGTCGGCTCCTTCCTTGAGTGTTCCTTTGGTCAAATTCAGAATGCGCGCGGGGTTCACGGTCATTTTGGCGATCAGTTCCGGCCAACTGAGCGTTTTGTCTTGAAGGAGATTCAAGCTCAACGCCAGAGAGGTTTCCAGGCCGCTGATGCCGTTGGCGGCGTATTCGAACTCCACTTCTTTGTCCGTCCGTCCGTGAGGGGCGTGATCGCAGGCGATGACGTCAATCGTTCCGTCGGCGAGACCTTCTTTGACGGCCTTGACGTCCTGTTCGCTTCTCAAGGGCGGATTGACCTTGAAATGGGTGTCGTAGCTTTGGAGGGATTCATCCGTCAGCGTAAAATAGTGCGGCGCCGTTTCCGCGGTGACCTGGACGCCTCTTTTTTTGGCTTCGCGGATCAATCGTACGGATCCGGCCGTGCTCACGTGCGCGATGTGCAAGGCCGTCCGGGTGTATTCGGCGATCAGAATGTCGCGGGCGACCATGACCTCTTCCGCGATGGAGGGAATGCCGTTGAGTCCCAGGATCGTGGAAAAATATCCTTCATGCATCAGGCCGTTTGCGGACAAGTTGACATCCTCGCAGTGCTCAATGACCGGCAACTGCAGGGAATGAGCGTATTCCAGCGCCCGCCGCATCAGCGCCGCGTCCATGATCGGCTTGCCGTCGTCGGAGAGGGCGACGATTCCCGCTTCTTTCAGGTCCCAGAATTCCGTGAGCTGAGCGCCGGCGGAATTCACGCTGATGGCGCCGACGGGATACACGTTGGCCGATTTCGCCTCCGCCGCTTTTCGGATGATGAATTCGGTGACGGAGCGGCTGTCGTTGACGGGGTGGGTGTTGGGCATGCAGGCAATCGAGGTGAAGCCGCCGGCGACGGCCGCGGCCGCGCCTGAAGCGATGGTTTCCTTGTATTCATATCCCGGTTCGCGCAGGTGCGTGTGCATGTCCACCAGACCGGGGACGATGATCATTCCCGGTAAATCGACGATTTTGGTGATTTTGTCCGGATCTTTGGATTTTGACGTTTTGCTCAGGTTGGGGCCGACTTTGGCGATTTTTCCGTCTTCGATGAAAATATCCAGACGGGCATCCAGATTCTGCGAGGGATCGATCAGCCTTGCGCCCGTGAGTAAGAGTTTCATTCGCCACCTCCGACCAGCAGATAAAGCAACGCCATTCTGACCGCCACGCCTTTGTTCACCTGGTCCAGAATAACGGAATAAGAGGGATCATCGGCGATATCCGGGGAAATTTCCACGCCGCGGTTCATCGGTCCGGGGTGCATGACGATGACCTCGGGCTTGGCGAGCTTGATGTTGCCGGGATGAAGACCGAACCGCTGCGCGTATTCGCGCAGGGAGGGAAAGATATTCTGCTTTTGTCGTTCCAGCTGAATGCGCAGCATCATGATCACGTCCGCATCGACGATGGCCTCTTCGATTTTGGAGAAAACCTTCACCCCCATCAATTCGATGTCTCGCGGCAACATGGTCGCCGGACCGGCCAAGACCACCCGGGCGCCCATTTTGGTCAGTCCGTAGATGTTGGAACGGGCGACGCGGCTGTGTTCGATGTCGCCGATGATGGCTACTTTCAGACCGGCGATGTTTCCTTTATGTTCCTTGATGGTCATCAAATCCAGCAAGGCCTGCGTGGGATGCTCGTGCGCGCCGTCTCCGGCGTTGATGACGGACTGTTTGACGAATTGGGCCAGCAGATGCGGGGCGCCGGCGGCGCTGTGCCGGATGACGATGACGTCCGGATTCATCGCTTCAAGGTTGCGGGCGGTGTCCAGAAGCGTTTCTCCCTTGACCATGGAACTGGTGGACGCCGAGATGTTGATGGTGTCGGCGCTGAGTCTTTTCCCGGCGATTTCAAAAGAGGTTCTCGTGCGGGTGCTGGGTTCATAGAAAAGATTGATGATGGTTTTGCCGCGCAGAGTCGGGACTTTCTTGATGGGACGGGTGGAAATTTCCAGAAAAGACGCCGCCGTCTCCAAGATCAAGTTGATCTCGTCAACGGACAGGTCTTTCATGCCGAGGAGGTCTTTTCTTTCAAACTTCATGCAAATCCGTCATTTTGGAGTTAGGTTTCTTCTTCAATGACCACCTGATCCACGCCGTTTTTTTCCACCAAATCCACCCGCACGGCTTCCCAGAGCGACGAAGGCAGGTTCTTTCCGACAAAATCGGCCCGGATGGGCAATTCGCGGTGGCCGCGGTCGATCAAGACGGCCAGCTGGATCATTTTGGGGCGGCCGAAATCGATCAGGGCGTCCATAGCCGCACGGATGGTCCGACCGGTGAAGAGCACGTCGTCAACTAAAATGACGATTTTGTCATCCAGCGAAAAATTGATTCTTGTTTCACCGAGTCGCGGTTTTTTTCGGGATGATGAAATATCGTCTCGGTAAAGAGTGATATCCAAAATTCCCAGGGGGACATTGCCGTTTTCAATTTCCGATATTTTTTTCTGCAGTCTCTGCGCCAAATAAACCCCTCCCGTCCGGATGCCCACCAGCGCCAGGTTTTCCGTGCCTTTGTTCTTCTCCAGAATTTCGTAGGCCATGCGGGTCAGGCAACGTTCAATGCCGTCTTTGTCCATCACCGTTTTTATTTTCTTGTTTTCGGACATCGGGGGCGCCTCACCTTTGGGTTAAAAAAAAGCCTTTCCCCGCGCAAGGGAAAGGCCAATACAAAAACATGTCGTTTAAATGGTTCATTTCGGGTCCTTTTTCAATCTCTCCGGATCAAATTAAAAGGCGTCTTTTTCATACCTCCCTTCCGACAAGGTGTCAAGAGATAAAATCAGGGAATTTTCAGGGGCGTCTAGTGCAGGAGTTTCCCCAGTCTTTCCCAACGCAGGTTGTGCTCGTCGCGGTTCCATGACCAGTAGATGATAAAGGCTTTCCCCTCGACGTCTTTTAAATCCACAAATCCCCAGAAACGGCTGTCCAGACTTTCATCGCGGTTGTCGCCCATCACAAAAATGGCTTTGGGGGGAACAATCACCGGTCCGAAATTGTCCCGCGTGTCGAAAGCCTGCGCGTGGATGTTTTTATCGGAATAAACGCCGAAGGGGTCCTGATACGCTTGATCATTGATGAATATTTTTTTGTTTCTGATTTCGATCTTGTCGCCTCCGACGCCGATCACGCGTTTGATGAAATCTTTGGAACGGTCATTCGGAAATATAAAAACGACGATATCCCCTCTTTTGGGCTGACTGACGGGAATCAGCGTGTTTCTCAAGAGCGGCAATTTGACGCCGTAGATGAATTTGTTGACCAGAATGTGATCGCCGACGAGCAAAGTCGGCACCATGGAACGCGAGGGAATTTTATAAGCGCAGACAATAAAGGTGCGGATAAACAACGCGATCAAAATGGCGATGATGATGGATTCCACGTATTCTTTCGTTTTTGATTTTCTTTTTTCGTCCTGAGTCATACCGTCGGTTTCCTTTATGAGTAAATATTGGCCAGCGAAAACGCTATCATAAAAAGGGAAATAAATCCTTTGATGAGATTTTTGCCCGCCAGCGCGGCCAGGGCATGCCGAATCGTCCGGTGCGGCGGCTTGAGTTCATATTGACGGATCATTTCCGTCAGCACAAGACCGGTCAAACCTCCCAGAACAAATCCGATCCAAATCCCCGGCCCGCCCCAAAGCGGGGTCAACAAAAAAGCGCCCGTCAGAGCGCCGGCCGCCGTGGCCCAGAGGGATTTCTTGGAGTACACCGGCGGGGAAGTTTCATCGGCCACGCTGTAAAATTCAACCGCTTCGGCCGCCACGGCGGATAGAAACAAAACCAGAATGATTTTGACGCCGATTTGTTCGAAACCGGTGAAGACGGCAAACAGCAGCACGTCCAGAAAAATCACGACGGTCCCGGGCAGACCGAAAAAATTCAGGAACATTCCCACGAACAGAACCCCAAAAAAAGTCGTCAAAGCCGCTGCGGTGAGAAAAGACAAGGTTTTATCCTTTCCGGGTCTTCGCGATTCGCAGATTTTCAAAAAGCAAGACGATGGTGCACGCAATATAGATGGAGGAATAGGTTCCGATGACGACACCTACCAGCAGGGCGAAGGCGAAATCGTGAATAACCGCGCCGCCGAAAAGATAGAGCGCCAAAACCGTCAGAAAAACAGTCAGCGACGTAAGCACCGTTCTGCTTAATGTCTGGTTGATGCTCAGGTTGATGATATCGCGCAGGCTTTTTTTCAGGTTGAGTTTGACGTTTTCCCTGATCCGGTCGAGCGTGACGATGGTGTCGTTGATGGAAAATCCGATGATGAAAATCAGCGCCGCCAGGATGGTGATGGTGAATTCCATGTTCATGATGGAAACCGCGCCGATGGTGATGATGACGTCATGGACCAAAGCTAAAATGCCGCCCAGCGCGTAGCGGAATTCAAACCGCCAGCCCACGTATATCAGCATGGCCATCCAGGACAAGATGACGGCGACGAGGGCCTTGCGTTTGAAATCAGCGCCCACTTTGGAGCCGACGACCTCGATGCGGCGGATTTCATAGTTTTGACCGAAAGCCGCCGTCAGGGGCTTCTCGACATTGGTCGCGATCAATTCCTGATTGGAAAAAGATTCCGCCGTGCGGATGAGAAATTCCTTATCACCGAACTGCTGAATGATGCTGTTGTGGAGTTTCGTGTCTTTTAATGCCGTTCGAATCTGGTCGGCGGAAACATTTTGGGAAAATTTGACTTGTAGGATTGAACCACCCGCGAAATCAATGCCGGGGTTCAAGCCGCCATGATAAATGACCGATCCGATGCTGATAAGAATCAAAGCGGCGGAAAAGAAAACCGCGTACTTCATTTTTCCGACAAAATCCAGATTTGTTCCTGGTTTAATCAGTTCTATCATAAGGGTTTCTCCTGCTTTCACCTGAATTTTAAATGCTCAGTTTCTTGATATTAAAGTTCCATATCACATAGTCGAAAATGATGCGGGTGACGAAAATGGCCGTGAAAAGACTGGCCAGAAGGCCGATGATCGTCGTGACCGCGAATCCCTTGATCGGGCCGGTGCCGAACATGATCAAAAAAGCGGCCGCCACCATGCCCGTGACATGCGTGTCGATGATCGTCAAAAAGGCGCGGCTGTATCCCGTTTCCACCGCCAGCCGGATGGTTTTTCCGGTGCGCAGTTCTTCTCTGATTCTTTCGAAAATCAGGATGTTCGCGTCCACGGCGACACCGACCGTCAGCAGCAACCCCGCGATGCCCGGCAGGGTCAGCGTGGCGTGGAACGCCGCCAGGATGCCCAGCACCAGGAAAATATTGAGAATGAGCGCCAAGTCCGCCACGGCGCCCGAAAGACGGTAATAGAAAATCATGAACAAGACGACAAAGAGAGAACCGATGATGGTCGCCAGAATGCCCTGCCGGATGGAATCGCTGCCCAGCGATGGCCCGACGGTCCTTTCCTCGAGAATGTTCACCGGTGCGGGCAGCGCGCCGGCGCGCAGGACAATGGCCAGATCGCGGGCTTCATCCAGGGTGAAATTTCCGGTAATCTGCGCGTGACCGCCGGCGATGCGCTCCTGAATGACCGGCGCGGAATGCACCACGCCGTCCAGAACAATCGCCAGGCGCTTGCGGACGTTTTCCCCGGTGATTCTTTCAAAGTCGGCGGCCCCTTGGGAATTGAATTTCAGGGAAACGCTCGGTTCGCCGAAGCGGTCGGAAATTTGGACTTTGGCCGTTTCCAGCGAAGCGCCGGTCAGCAGGGCCTTGTTTTTGAGGAGATACGGCGTGGATCCCCTTTCGCCGGTTGTGCGGTCCGAACGCAAACCGTAGGCGATAATGTCGCCTTCCGGAATATTGCCGCGCAGGGCTTCCTCCAGGGAATGTTCGTCGTCGACCAGCTTGAATTCCAGAAGCGCGGTCTTGCCGATGAGATTCTTGGCGCGCTCCGGATCCTTGATGCCGGGAAGCTGAATGAGAATGCGGTCCTCGCCCTGAGGCACGATTTCCGGTTCCGTGATGCCGAACTGATCCACACGGTTGCGGATGGTTTCCAACGAATGCTCCATGGTCAGTTTCTTGAGTTCATGGGCTCTGCGGTCGTTGATCTTCAGGGTGACAAGCTGACGGCCTTCGCGGGCGGTCGTGGAGGCGATTTCCAAATCCGGATAATGCTCGCGCAGGACGTTTTCGAAAGCGGATTTGTCGGCGGCCTCGGTCAATTCCAGATTAATCGCGGCGCCGGAGGCCTTTTCCAGATTGCGGAAATGGATTTTATTGTCCATCAAAGTTTCTTTTAACTCGGTGGACATTCGCTCCAGCATGGTCTCCAGCGCTTTGGCGGTGTCGATTTCCAGAACCAGGTGGGTCCCGCCCTGTAAATCCAGCCCCAAGTGAATTTTTTCCTTCGGCAGGTATTTGTCCCACGGAGCGGGAATATCGGAAACAAAGGTCGGAATCAGAAAATAAACGGTTCCCAACGCGACCGTTAAAAAAATAGCGACTCGGATTTTTAAAGACTGAATCATGAGCAAGCCCCTTTCTTGATTTATGACTTCGCCGGCGGCGCTGCGGACGCGGATCCCGATTTCTGCAAGACCGCGCCGATGGCGCTGCGGGCGACCTTGATCCTGACTTTATCGGCGATTTCCAGCGTGACGACCGTGTCGGTCAGGCCCGTGATTTTTCCGTGAATGCCGCCGGTGGTCATGACCATGTCTCCGTAAGCCAGATTGTTGAGCATGGCCTGCAATTCTTTTTGCTTCTTTTGTTGCGGACGGATAAGCAGCACATAGAAAATCGCAAAAATAATCACCATCGTGATGACAAAGCCCCAGTCCGCGCCGCCGGCCTGTCCTCCGCCGGGCGCGCCGCCCATAGCATACGCTAATGTAATCAAGTTCCCTTCCTCCTTTTTTAAAAGTGCTCTTTATCAGATTTTTTTATAATGTCATCTAAAATCTGAACGCTTCCCGCAATGTTGCAAAACGGTTTTCTTCAATGGCCCGTCGGATTCTTTCCATCAGGCGCATGTAATGGCGCACATTATGGATGGTATTCAACACCATCGCCAGGATTTCGCCGGCGACATACAAGTGCCGGAGATAGCCCCGGGAATAATTTTTACAGGTGTAACAATCGCAAGTTTCATCCAGCGGATGATCGTCGTCCCGCCAGCGGGCGTTTTTTATAACAACATTTCCCCCGTTTGTAAACAACAATCCATGCCGTGCGCAGCGCGTGGGAATGACGCAATCAAACAGATCCACGCCCCGGGAAACGGCAAAAACAATATCCGCGGGTGTGCCCACCCCCATCAGGTAACGCGGTTTGTCCGAAGGCAGACGGGGGGCGACGGCGTCGGTGATTTGATACATGACGTCCTTCGGTTCGCCGACGCTGACGCCGCCCAGCGCGTAGCCGTCGAAATCCAACGCGACCATGCTCTCCAGAGCCCGCCCGCGCAAATCCAGATAAGAACTTCCCTGAATGATGCCGAAAAGGGCGCGTCCGCGATCGGTCTGCGCCGACTTGCATCGTTCGGCCCATTGCAGCGTCAGCCGCAGGGATTTTTCCGCTTCCGCCCACGTGGCCGGATAGGGAGTGCATTCATCGAGGCACATCATGATGTCCGCGCCGAGCGCTTCCTGGATTTCAACGGCTTTCTGCGGCGTTAGAACGTGCCGGGAACCGTCGATGTGTGAACGGAAGATCACGCCCTCGGGAGTGATCTTCCGCAGCGCGCCGAGGCTGAAGACCTGAAAGCCGCCGCTGTCGGTCAGAATCGGATGCGGCCAATTCATGAATCGGTGAAGGCCGCCGAGTTTCTTGACGATTTCGTGCCCGGGACGCAGGTACAGATGGTAAGTGTTGCTCAAAATGATTTCCGCGCCGCAGTTTCTGATTTCCTCCGGCAGCATGGATTTGACGGTGCCCTGAGTGCCCACGGGCATAAAGGCCGGCGTGTGCACGGTGCCGTGGTCGGTCGTTATTTTCCCCAGACGGGCCGCCGTTTGCGGATCTTGTTTGATTAAATCAAAGCGAAACATTTTTTCACCTAAAGAATCAGCATGCAGTCGCCGTAACTGTAAAACAAGTATCGTTCCTCCACGGCGTGCGCGTATGCTTTTTGAATCAAATCCGTTCCCGCAAAAGCGCAGACCAGCAGAAACAAGGATGAGCGCGGCAAGTGAAAATTAGTCAGCAGGCCGTTGACCCTTTTGAATGAATAGCCCGGATAAATGAAAAGGCTCGTCCATCCTTCCCGCGGCCTGACGCGTCCGTCCGGGTCGGCGGCGCTTTCGAGCGCGCGCGTGGATGTTGTCCCGACGGCAATCACGCGCCGGGCGTTGTTGATGATCCGGCAGTTTTCTTCGGTGATTTCATAGTATTCGGATTCCATGACATGCTTTCTGATGTCTTCGGCTTCGATGGGGATAAAGGTTCCGTAGCCGACATGCAGTGTCACCGATGCGACGGATACGCCCCGCTTTTTCAGAGCTTCCAGAATATGTTCCGTAAAATGCAGGCCGGCGGTCGGTGCCGCGACCGAGCCGGGTCTTTTGGCGTAAACCGTCTGATAACGCTCGCGGTCGGCGGAATCAGCCATGGAATTTTTGGGGCGTTTGATATAGGGAGGCAGGGGCGTTTTGCCGAATCGTTCCAGATACGCGTCAAAACGAACGGGCGTAAAAAATTCCATAAGCCATTTTTTCTCGGAGAGCCGCTGAACGATTTTCGCTTCGCCGTTTTCCGCCAGCCGAAGGATATCCTTTTCCCGCAATCTCTTGGCGGGTTTCAAAAGAACTTCCCAGCGCTGATTTTCCGTGCCGGTGTTTTCCAATCTCAAAAGCAGGATTTCCACCGTGCCGCCGGTTTGTTTTCTGCCGAAAAGTCTGGCGGGGATCACCCGGGAATCATTGACGACCAGCACGTCGCCCTCGCGGAGAAAATCGGGCAACTGAAAAAAAGAAAAATCCAAAAAGGTTCCTTGGGATCTGTCCAGAAACAGCATCCGGGAATGATCCCTTTTTTCACGCGGGTGCTGAGCGATCAGTTCATCGGGCAATGAATATGAAAAATCATGCAGGTTCATTTTCAATTTTCGGATTTCGGCCCCATAACAAAAAAACGCGGCGATGGGCGGCGCATGCGCAATCAGCTTCTGCCGAAATAAAGCAGAATCAAACCGGCGATCATGGCGGTCAATCCCAGAAATCTTAGCGTGGAATCGGGCACGGACGTCATTTTGCTTAAGTAAATTTTGAGTTTTTCCGGGAAAAGAAAATAGGGGACCCCTTCAATAATAAAGACCATTCCCAGAACGCAAAGAAAAAACTTCATGGTTTATCTTCTCTTTTCGTTTCGTCCCATAATGCGTCCATCTGCGGCAGCGTCGCCTCTCCGGCTTTGATGCCGCGATCGGCGAGCTTATCCAAAACACGGGAGAAACGCCACAGAAATTTTCCGGTTGTTTTGGCTAAAGCCCCTTCGGCGTCAATGGCGTAGAATCGGCTTAAATTGACCAGCGTGAAGAGCAAATCTCCCATTTCCTCCTGCGCTTTTTCCGGATCGCCTGATTTCACCGCGGCGTCAAATTCTTCAAGTTCTTCTTGCAGCTTCTGAAGAATATCTTCGGCTTTGGACCAGTCAAAGCCGTATTGGGAAGCGATGGCCGTGATTTTCTGCGCGCGTTTCAGGGCGGGCAAGGCCCGAGGAACGCTCTCCAGAAGACTCTTACCGCCGTTTGCCGCGCCGCGCTCACGCGTTTTGATTTTCTGCCAGTTTGCCTTGACTTCTTCAACGGAATTTACCTTTTCCTTGCCGAACACGTGAGGGTGGCGCCGGATCATTTTTTCGATGATTCCTTCCGCGACATCGTTCAAAGAGAAGGATCCGTCTTCGGCGCCGATTTCCGTCAGAAACAATATCTGAAAAAGCAAATCGCCCAATTCTTCTTTGAGCGCCTGAGGGCTTTGCCGCGTGAGAGAGTCCGCCACCTCATAGGCTTCTTCCAGGATATATTTGGCGATATCTTCTTTTTTTTGCTTTCTATCCCAAGGGCAACCCTCCGGCGAACGCAGTTTCCGGATCAACGCGATGAGTTCCCGGATTTTCAGTAAATCTTCATCCATTGGAAATTCACTATGAAGTTTAAAAAATCGTTTTTCAGTAGCACACAAAGAAAATCATGGCAACAACGCAAATGTGGAAAGGATCTGTGCCTTTATAATGCTTTGGTAATATTGAAAATTTTCGGAAAAATGATTTTTTTCCGATCCCTGCCGGAAAATCAGGCCCGTAACGAAGGTATTGTCGCGATATTTTTATAAAAAAATTATAAAAAATGTGCTTGACAAGGCAAAAAAAAGGCGTATTCTTCGCCATCAATGTCTAGGCCCGATGTTTTTTGTCGAGCCTGAAAATCTTTGAAAGGAGGTTTGCCGTTAATGAAAAAAGTATTTGCCATTTTTGTTGCTGTGCTGTTTGTTGCTTCTTTGTCTCTGTCGGTGGTTGGCTGCAAAAAGAAAGAAGAAGCTCCTGCAGAGCCCGCTAAGGTTGAAGCTCCTGCTCCTGCTCCTGCACCCGCGCCGGCTCCGGCTCCGGCTCCGGCTCCTGCTCCTGCTCCTGCTCCTGCTAAATAATTGCTTGCACCGTTTAGTGGCAGGAAAAGTAATTAGGCGTTCACTTTTTGTGAGCGCCTAATTTTTTTTGCTTCCCTTTTTTGGGTTGTGATATACTGGACAAAAAATCAGGGGGATGAAAAAGTTTCTTCTGGCGTTCCCTTGTGCTTTTCGATCATGATGATCAAAAAAATTAGGAGGTGCTTTATGTCGGAGAGAAACAGCGATTTAATCACCGGATTGTTCATCGGCGGCTTGATTGGCGCCGTTCTAGGCGTCTTGTTTGCACCCAAAAGCGGCAAGGAGACCCGTGAGGATTTGGCCCGCAAGGCGGATGAACTCCTGGTGAAAACAAAAGAAGAATATGCCAAAGCGGTGGAAAAAAGCAAGGCCGCTTATGAGGCCGCGCTTGAGCGCCTGAAAGAATTTGAGGCATCGGCAAAAGAACAGACGCTGGCCGCTGAAGAAAAAATAGGCGAACTGGCCCAGCAGGGGATAGAGGGCGTCGAAAAGCAGAAAAACCGGTTAAAACAGGCGATTGATGCCGGTTTGGAAGCTTACCGGGAAGGGAGCACCAAATAAGTTCGGCGGCGGTTTTTTGTGCGAAGGTGCATTGCGGAAAATCAAACAGCAAGGAGACAAACCATGGATCTCGATGTGGCGTTAAAAATTTTGATCGGCGTCCTGATTGTCGTGGCCGTCATTGGTGTTCCGGTGCTTTTGAAATTGTGGCGGGTGGCCGATGAACTTTCGATGACCCTGCAAACACTCAATCAGCGATTGCCTTTAGTGATGAAAAATATCGAAGAAATCACCGCCAACCTCAACAGCACCACGGATACCCTGAATCAAAAATTGCAAAGCATCGCAGGCGCTTCGGCCCGTTCGCGTTTGCTGATTTCCGATATCATCGGCAACCTCGGGTTGCTTTCTCCGCTGATCGCGCGGGTGCCCGTTTTGAGGCTGCTGAGAAATTCGGTCGCCGTCGTCAGAGGCTTCCGGGTTTTTCTGGATGTTCTTTTACGCGGAAACAAGGCTTCAGCGGGGTAAGATGGGGAAGGTGACGTTTTCCAGGAAATGGGGCGGTGTCAAGGTTCAGCGAAAACCGGTCGCTCCCCCGGCGGAGGCTTCCAAATCCGTGGAGGATTTGGTCCGCGAGATGAAGAAGAAGTCCCTTGCTGCCGAAGAGTATCGGGAAAGGTCGCTGGCGCTCAACGGCTTGATCTGCGCCCGTTGCGGCCGGGAGTTTACCGAAGCCAACCGGCATCTTTTGACGGTGCATCACAAGGACGGAAATCATCAGAACAATCCCCCGGACGGCAGCAACTGGGAAAATCTGTGCGTTTATTGCCATGAGGACGTGCACAGCCGGGAGACGCTGGCGGAATCCCTTGCCCCGGAAGCAAAAGGCCGGGACGTTTCGGTGGTTTTCGAAGATGCGACGGCCAAGCTGGGTTCGGGTCTTTTGGCCGATAAACTGCAGAAGGCGCTTCAGAAAAAAGCGAAGTGACGCTCGTCAACACAGGATAATTTTTGAATCGCCGTTTTCTTTCACCAGCTTGTCGCCCACGGACGTTCCGCAATAGATGCAGCTGTAATCGTATTTCTCCCCTTCCTGAAGGACCAGCAGCAGTTTTTTTCTGACGGGGACGGCTCTGTGGCATTTGGGGCAGAATAATTCCGTGGCGTCGAAATCCTTATAGGCGTAAATTTCCCTCTTTCTCATTTTTCATCCTCCGGAATATTTTCCCAATCCGCAAGCCAGATGCTTGCCTCGCTGTCGCTGGGCGCGCGGTAATCGCTCCGCGGAGAAAGCGATCCGCCCGAACCCACCTTGGGGCCGTTGGGCACGCAGGAGCGTTTATACTGCGAGGTCTTGAAAAATCTGTACAGATAAACGTAGAGCCACTTCTTGATTTCTTTCAGACGATAGGCCTTTCGTTTATCTTCCGGAATGTCCGGCCAGGATCCTTTTGTTTTGTCGCGCCAGGCGTGGTAGGCCAAAAAGGCCACCTTGGTCGGCAGATAACCGAAGCGGGTGATGTAGAAGTTGTTGAAGTCCTGCAATTCATAAGGGCCGATGGTTTCTTCGGTTTTTTGACCGGGGCGTTCGTCCTTCCCTCCGGGGATCAATTCCGGCGAGATTTCCGTCTCCAGGACGTCAAGAAGAATTTGGGAGACCTCTTTGGAAAACTGACCGGTTTTGGCCACCCACCGGATCAGGTGTTGAATCAGCGTCTTGGGCACGCTGGCATTGACATTGTAGTGCGACATGTGATCGCCGATGCCGTAAGTGCTCCAGCCCAGCGCCAGCTCGCTTAAGTCCCCCGTTCCCACGACGAGCGCGTTGCGCATGTTGGCGAGGCGGAACAGATGCGCCGTGCGCTGACCCGCCTGCACATTTTCAAAGGTGATATCGAAAACTTTTTTCCCTTCGGCAAAGGGGTGACGGATATCTTTGAGCATCTGCATGCAGGCCGGCTTGATGTCTATTTCATTGCATTCCACGCCGAGGGCCTGCATCAGTTTCAGAGCGTTTTGATAAGTTTTCCGGGATGTGGCGAATCCCGGCATGGTGTAAGCTTTCACGTTTGAGCGCGGCAGATTCAGCAAATCGACGGTTTTTGCGGCGACAATCAAAGCGTGGGTGGAATCCAATCCGCCGGAGACGCCGATGACGATGTTCTTGATGCCGGAGGCCTGCAGGCGCTTGGCGAGCCCCTGAACCTGAATATTGTAAGCTTCATAGCAGCGCTGGTCCCGCTTAGCGGGATCCGCCGGGATGTAGGGGAAACGCGGATATTCCCGGGACAACGCGATGCGGCCTTGGGGGAGATGAAGATCAAACGGCACGCGGCGCAACGCGGCGACGCGGTCCCGATGGGCGGCGGCGTTTTGGCTGAACGTCGTCAGACGCATCCGGTCCTGAGTGAGCCGGTCGAGGTCGATATCGCCGTAAATGATTTGCGCCTTTGGGCAAAAACGGACGGATTCGGCCAAAAGATTGCCGTTTTCATAAATCATCGCGTGACCGTCCCACGCCAGATCCGTCGTAGATTCCCCCGGGCCGGCGGCGGCGTAAAGGTAGGCGGCCACGCAGCGGGCGGATTGGTTGGCGGCCAGTTGGTGACGGTAATCGGATTTGCCGATGGTGATGTTGGATGCGGACAGGTTGCCGATGATCGCGGCGCCGCCCAACGCCGCGAAGCTTGACGGCGGAACCGTGACCCAGAGGTCTTCGCAGATTTCGAGGTAGAATCTGAAATTCCTCGCATTGGCGGCTTCAAAAATAATGTCGGCGCCGAAAGGGATGTCTTTTTGGCCGGCCAGTTCAATGGTGGAAGACAGCGCGGCGGACGCCGGCGTGAACTGCCGCGCCTCGTAAAACTCGCGGTAGTTGGGCAGATAGGATTTCACGGCCACGCCCAGGATCCGGCCGCGGTAAAAAACGACGGCGCAATTGAACAAACGGCAGTCGATTTGCAGGGGCGCCCCCACGGCGAAAATCAAATTGATTTTTGCGGATTCTTTTTTGATCCAAGCGAGGGCGTCGCGCACGCCCCTCAGCAGCGCGTCCTGATGAAACAGGTCTTCATTGGAATAAGCGGACAAGCCCAGCTCCGGAAAAATGGCGAATAAAGCTTTCTCGGCCGCGGCCTTTTTCGCCAATATCAGGGTTTGTTTTGCGTTGAACGCGATGTCGGCGACCTTGACTTCCGGAATGCAGACCGCCGCGCGGATGAATCCGTGATGGTAGAGATTGAAAAAATCATCCTTTTTGGCGCTCATGAGTTTCTCCTTTTTCCACGAAGGCGTAGGCGCTGTGATTGTGGATGCTTTCAAAATTTTCCGCCTCCACGCTGTACCAGGTGAAATTTTCATCCCGGTTGAGCTTGACGGCGATGCTGCGCACCACGTCTTCCACGAATTTCGGGTTTTCGTAAGCCTTTTCCGTCACGTATTTTTCATCCACCCGTTTCAATAGAGAGTATAACTCGCCGCTGGCCGATTCTTCCACCAATTTTATCAGATCCTCAATCCAGAAGAATTTTTTGAAACGCACCTTGACGGTGACGATACTGCGCTGATTGTGCGCGCCGAATTGACTGATTTCCCGCGAGCAGGGGCAAACGGTGGTGACGGGAACGGTGACCCCCACCAGAAAATCGTTTGTCGTTCCGTTTGTTTCTCCGGCGAAAACACAACGGTATTCCATGAGGCTCTTGGCTTTGGAAACAGGGGCGGTTTTTTCCAGAAAATAAGAAAATTCCAATTCGATGTGCGCCGATTGAGCGTGCAGTTTCTGGCGTGTTTTTTCCAGAACGATCAAAAAAGTCTTGATGCTGATTTGCCCCTTGAATTCGTTGAGCACTTCCACAAACCGGCTCATGTGCGTTCCCTTGAAGTGGCGGGGAAGATTGACATACATATTGACGGTGGCGCTCACCGCTTGCGTTCCGCGGGCGCGGTCCAGGACGGTGAGCGGATACTTGATATTTTTCACGCCGACCTTGTTGATGTCGATATTGCGGAAATCTTTCTGATTTTGTATGTCAATCATAAAAAATCTCTTCATGAATCAATGATGTCTTCCGGAATGTAGCTTGCAGACGCATCGGGGGACTCCCAGACCTTGACCTTGGAAAGCTTCACCGGGGCGTCTTTGAATTTACCGGCGATTTCACGGCCGATTTGTTGGGCAATAATCTCCGCGGAGGGATTCCTGCCGGCAAAACAATCAAGATCGTTGAGAAGGCGGTGGTCCATTTTATCCAGAATTTCATTGACGTGTTTTTTAAGGTCACTAAAATCAATCAGCAAGCCGTTCTGGGTAAGTGAGCGGGCCGCCACCGTGACTTCCACTTTGAAATTATGGCCGTGGAGTTTTTCGCTGTCGCCTTTTACCGCGTCAACCCGGTGCGCGGCGGAAAACGATTTTATAATAGTTACTTCAAACATTTACATCATTCCCAACTTTTTTTAGGTTATTTTACTAGCACATTTTATGATGATGGGGAATCATTAATTGGCGGAGGTGAAATTTACAGGTGTTTGGTGAAAAATCCCGTTTTATGCAAGACGAAGGACGATATAAAGCGGCTGGAGCGATCAGGGCTAAAATGATTATTCATTGATTTTATTTGATAAATTGCTGATGGACGAAGAAAATTTAAACAAAATGTTTCTTTGGCATATATGTTGAATATTCATAAGACAAAAGAAAAAACCGGCTTAGGAAAGAGGAAGTTTAAAAACTAAATTTAACAATCAAACAACAAAAAATAAGGAGGTAGGTTATGTTAAGAATTTTCCACAAAGAAGCAGCTGAAAAAGGTTTTACGTTGATTGAGTTGATGATCGTTATCGCGATCATCGGAATTTTGGCGGCGATTGCCATCCCGCAGTTCATCCAGTACAGAAAAAGAGGTTACGTCTCGACGCTCAATACGGACTGCAAAAACGCCTATACCGCGTCGGTAGCTTACACGGTTGACAATCCCTCTGCCACAAACATTAGCCTCGCTCAGATAAAGGCAGCCGGCTACAGCCAGACAGACGGTGTGACAACTGCCACTTCCGGCTTGAGCGGCACCGGTGGAACGATTACCTGTACAGGCGCTGCCACATGGGGCGTCAATCCGGCGACGGTAACGGTTGACAGTAATGGCCAGATGCGATTGACACCGTCTACCTTACCTTAAATGACAAAGGGCGTTTGAAAAAAAGGGGGGGACTTTCAGTCCCCCTTTTTTATTTTAGAAAAAAAGAATTTTTCCCATGAAAGAAAAATGTTGAAAATTGTTTTTAGGTAAGTAAGAATTCTTAAAAAAAACGCAAAGAGGATTGCTGCATGAGGATTTCCCTGTCGGTAATTATTTTTAGTTTGGTTTGCGTTTTTGCGGGAGTGATTTTTCTGTCCGGCAGCTGGGGGGCCTATGCGCAGTATCAGCGGATCCGGGCCTATGAGGGAAAGGCGGTGGGCCACATTACCGGCAAACATTTTCAGACGGGTTCGGACGGAAGCGGATCCTACTTTGTGGATTACTGGTTTGTCCCTTTCGGGGGCGGAAAGATAAGCGCCACCGGTTTAATCAACAAACAGCAATGGGATATGCTGAAAGTCGGCGACACAATGGAAGTCCGGTTCAACAGGCAGGATCCCGGACAAAACATACCCCAATACGGGGGGAGTTCCTCTTTGATTTTCGCTTTTTTTATGTTTTTGTTGGGCGGCGTTTTTCTTCTTTTCGGCGTTATGCGTTTTTTCCGTGCCGTGAAACCTTCTCTTGCGAAAAACAAGCCCCATGGAGCCTGAAAGAAACCGGGTTGTTTGAGACACTGAATCGGCGCCGGTTATTTTTTGGCGGCGATTTCGTAAACGGCGCAGCCGTCGCGGTTGTAAATCATTTCAAGGGCGTTTCGCATGCGCTGATACAGCTTCTGCCGCGTTTCATCGCTGTAGTTGTCCCGCAGAAACTTTTCAAACAGCGCTGTCCGTATCAGCAGATGCGTGCATCTTAAGGATTGAAGATACCTCATAAAAGTGACGTCATCCCGGCAGTGTTCCACCCATCCCCTGATGTCGGACATTCCGTAGTCGGGGCCTTCTTCATAGAGCCGATCCAGATAATATCCGCGGCCGGCGAAGAGGATTAAGCGGATTTTGGCGTCTTTCGGCGTGTGGGCGTTGATGAATTTCACGGCGGGATAGCCGATATGGTGGCGGCTGATAAATTCATCTTTCGATTCCCGGCCCAAAATATAGTTCATCGGAGCGATGCTCTGGTAATAATTTTTCGCGTAGAGACCGTTGAGTGTCAGCAAGGCGATGAAAACCGCGGCGCTTGAGAAATAGATGAGATTTTTTAAAACCGGCGGGCGGCTGGATGCCCATTCAAAAATGTTCATCAAGCCCATCACGGACAAAATCGCCAGCGGGGGGACCACCGGCAAAATATACCGGATTCTGGTCTGGTCAAGAAACGTGGCGGTCAGCAGGAAAAAGACGGCGAAAACGGCGAAAAATATTTTGTCGTGCTGAAAATCTTTTTTCACAAAAGCGAAAAGAGGCAGCACGATGAGCATGGGATTGAGCACACCGTCGAAATACTGGCGGCTGTTGTCCTGTCCTTCGAAAAAATACCGCAGGGGAATGAGCAGACTTTGTTCCAAACTCTCTCCGTAGAGCATTTCCCGTGTCTGAAAGATTCCCCGGGAGGCGCTCCCCGAAACGATGGAGTAGACGCCTTCTTGCGCCGGCGAATGACCGAAGGAAAGCCATCCCTTAAAGAGGGGGAAAAACGGATTGCCTGTCCAGATCCAGTTTTTGACCAGCCACGGCGAAAAAATGAGAAGGGAGAGGGCAAAAAACACAAAACCGGCCCATAGGGCCCCCCGCTGATTTTGTGTTTCTCTGGCGTAAACAAAGACGATGGCCGCCGTGAGGAAAAACCAGGCGATCAAGGCGTTGTACTTTGTTCCCAGCGCCAGCCCCATCAAAGCCGCGGCGAGCAAAAGCCATTTCCATTCCTGAAAACCTCCCTGCCGGTATCGGAGCACGGCCAGCATGCTGCCCGTGGTAAAAAAGATCAGGCCGAGATCAACGTAGGCTTGGGTGGAGAGGCGGACGATGATCGGAGTGCTCAGGAAAATCAACACGCCCAGAGCCCCTGCGAGGTTGCCGGATCTTTTTTTCAGGTAAAGATAAATCAGCAACGCGGTGCCCAATCCGAAACCCATATGAATGAACTTGGCCAGAAAATCCATGTTCAGATAAAGCGGAATAAGATAAAGCAAATCCACATTCATCGGATAATAAGAAAAGCCCGCCCACTTGATTTCATAAATGCCGCCGTGTTTCAGCCAAAGTTTGGGGACGGCCAAATGGTGAATGAGGGCGTCGCGGCAAATGGGCGGCGTCAGGTTCAGGATGAATTCGGTCGCTACAAGCATCAAAAGAAAAAAGCAGATGACGGGTGGCAAAAGAGATTTCAACTTGTTTTCGAGGCTTGTCATGGTTTTCAGCATATCATTTCCGCAAAATGTTTTCTTTTTTTGTTTTTGACCTTGTTTTATATGTCAGCGGGATTTTGAATCGTCAAGAGAAAAAAACATTGATTTTATTGGGAATAAAATTAATAATCCAAAACAGCGATAAAACAAAAATCAGGCATTGTATGATAAAAAAGTTCCAACCGATGGTTAGATTGCCGGCCGCCTTTCTTTTCGGCGCGGTGTTTTATCTTTATTTCGTCGCGTTGTTCAACAAAGGCGTTGCTGATTATGATCTATGGGGATACCTTTCCTTTGGCCGCGTCTTCTGGGAGGAGCGGTTTTTCCCTTATCGAGACATTTTTGCTTACACTCCCACGAAAGAGATCTGGGTATATCATGAGTGGCTGACCGGTGTCGTTTTTTATTGGCTGCTTAAAAATCTTGGTCCCGCCGCTCTGCAGCTCCTCAATTATGTCCTGGCCGTCATGACCATCTTGACGGTTTATTTGACGGCACGGAAACGGGGAGGAAGTCTTTTTTTCACGCTGATCGTTATGACTCCCGCGATGTTGATCGTTTCTTTCGGTTATGTGCCGGTCAGAGCGCAGGTTTTTACTTTCTTCTTTTTCGCCCTGACGCTCTATTTGCTTGAAACCGCGAAAAAAGAGCGGCGAAGCGTTTTCTTGAGATGGCTTCCGTTGATTCAGATGATCTGGTGCAATTTGCACGGGGGGTTTGTCGCCGGCCTGGGGCTCATTTTTTTATATGCCGTCGGCGAATCCTTGCAAGACAGGAAAATCGCCTTTTCTTATTTTAAATGGGGATTTTTTTCGCTGATCGCGACGTTGGTGAATCCCTATGGAATACAATACTGGTTTTATACCCTTCATGCCGTTTTGATGTCTCGCCCCGAAATCACCGAATGGTACAGTGTCTGGCAGGCCCTAAAGTCTCAGGTCTATGTTTTCCCGGCGACTCTCTTTCTGCTGACGATTCTGGCAACTTGCGCGGTGTGGGGGCTTTACCGGAAAAAAGACATTACGGAAATGCTGGTTGTTTTCGTCTTGATTTATTTGGGGCTGGTTCATGTTCGTCACACGGTATTGTTTGGTCTGGCGGCTGGAGCCTATCTCCCATTGTGGCTGGAAAGAGGTACGGCTGCTTCATCAAGGCCGTTCGGGCGAATGTCCGCCGCGGCCTTCGCCGTTTTTTGTGTCCTCGCTTATTTCTTTTTTTACCCGCCGGGACGCCTGAATTTTTTTCCCACTTTCAAATTTTACGTTTCGTCTGATCTCTATCCCACCCAAGCCCTCGCCTGGATGCAGGCGAAAAACGTCAAGGGAAATATTCTGCCCCACTTTGATTGGGGCGAATATCTCATTTGGAGATACTATCCGGAGACGCGTGTGGCCGTTGACGGACGTTATGAAACGGTATACCGGCAAGACGTTTTAAGAGAATATTTTGATTTTTCCTTTGGACGCGCGAGATGGGACGTGTTTTTGAAGAAATATCCCCATGATTATATTCTGCTGAAAGCGGGAACCAAAACGCAGGACCTTATGAGCCGTGAGACGGAGTGGCAGGTCGTTTATTCCGACCGCACCAGCGTGATTTTTGCCCGTCAAGGGAAGAAAGCGGCTGTTCGGAGGTGAACGGGTGACGCATCAGGAAAACCGAAAGGATCAGACGGATTATTCAGATTACCAACGCGTGCGAATGGCGCATTGGAACAAGATTGCTGAAAATCTCGACCAATGGAGCCGATGGAGTGCTTATTATCACAGAAGATTGCTTGAGGTGATGCGATTTTTGATTCCGCCGGGCCAGCGGGTCATTGAAATCGGCTGCGGAGCAGGTGATTTGCTTGCCGCTTTGGAGCCGTCGTACGGCGTCGGTGTGGATTTTTCGCCGGTGATGGTCGAAAAGGCGCGCCGGAAACATCCTCAACTGCGAATGATTTGCGCGGACGCCCATGAAGTCGAACTCGGAGAGACGTTTGATTTTGTGATTTTATCGGACGTCGTCAACGAGCTGTGGGATGTGCAGAAGGTTTTAAAAAAAGCATCACGGCTGGCCACGCCGCGTTCGCGCATCATCATTAATTTTTACAGCCGTTTGTGGGAATTGCCGCTGGCGGCGGTCAGAAAATTGGGCTTTGCCAAACCCCAGCTTTTGCAAAACTGGCTGACGGTGGAAGACGTCACGGGGATGCTGGCGCTCGCCGACTGCGAGGTGATCAGCCGCAGAGAAGAGATTCTCTGGCCCGTCCGCACGCCCTTGCTCGATGCTTTGTTGAACCGTTTTGCAGTTAAGCTATGGCCTTTGAGGATTTTCGCGTTGACCCATTTTCTTGTCGCCAAACCCAGCGGCCGGTTTTCTCAAGATGGCATGCCGCCGAAAGTATCGGTTGTCGTGCCCGCGCGCAATGAGGCCGGCAACATTCCGAAAATTATGGAACGGGTTCCCCCAATGGGTAGGGAAACGGAAATCATCTTTGTGGAAGGCGGATCCACCGATGACACCTACGTGGCCATCGAAAAAGCGATTCGTGAAAATCCCCGGCTTCCGGCAAAACTCTTTCGTCAAAAAGGCAAGGGCAAGGGAGATGCCGTCCGGCTGGGATTTCAGGAGGCCACAGGCGATATCCTGATGATTCTGGATGCCGATCTGACCGTTTTGCCGGAAGATCTGCCGCGTTTTTATGAAGCAATCGCCGGCGGGAAGGCCGAGTTTGTCAACGGCGTGCGGTTGGTTTATCCGATGGAAAGAGAGGCTATGCGCTTTTTCAATCTTTTGGGCAATAAATTTTTCAGTCTGGTTTTTTCATGGCTGCTGGGACAACCCATCAAGGATACTTTGTGCGGAACGAAAGCGCTGTGGAAAAAAGATTATGAGAGAATCGCCGCCAACCGCGCGTACTTCGGCGATTTTGACCCCTTCGGCGATTTTGATTTGCTGTTCGGCGCCGCGAAGCTCAATTTGAAAATTGTGGAAGTGCCCGTTCGTTACCGGGAACGCACCTACGGCGCGACCAACATCAGCCGCTGGAAGCACGGCTGGCTTTTGCTGAAGATGGTTTTTTTCGCTCTGAAACGGATAAAATTTGTTTAAGGGATGTCATGGCGCCAAACCAACAGACCATCGGAGGAATTCTGGTGTCCGTTAAAGACGATTTGAGGTCGCGAGATTCCTGGATCGCCGCCGTTTTTTTGATGGCGCTTGTTCTGCTTGTTTACTGGCCGGTCCAGCATTACGGTTTTGTCAATTTCGACGACCAGGTTTATGTTGCGGATAATTTCCGCATTCAACACGGCGTTACCTGGAAAAGCATCAAAGAGGCGTTCACGAATCTGAATACGGGACTGTGGCATCCCCTCACGGTGCTTTCCTTTCTTTTCGAATATCAGCTTTTCGGCTTAAACGCCGGAGGGTACCACTGGATGAGCGTGATATTTCACCTTTTGAACACGGTGATGCTTTTTGGGCTGATGCGCAGCATGACGGGCGCGGTTTGGCGCAGCGCTTTTGTGGCGGCGCTGTTTCCGGGTCATCCCATGACCGA
>Ga0078972_1002688_pt1 | contig 57399 bp, 60 predicted proteins | sample YelNatPaOPGAMG01_FD_67568 | JGI IMG/M metagenome (GOLD analysis project Ga0078972, IMG submission 67568) | Hot spring thermophilic microbial communities from Obsidian Pool, Yellowstone National Park, USA - OP-RAMG-01 (SPADES assembly) (version 2) | ecosystem: Environmental > Aquatic > Thermal...
TCTCCCTCACCCAACCATATTAATCCTATTTTAATTTTTAAATTTTCGCGTTCTTCTTTAGTTCCTCTTAGCAGTTTCTTTAATTCATTCCGAATATCGTAGTTTGGTTCCCCGTCAGAAAAAGTAAGTAAAAAATTGGCTGTTTCACCCAGATTTTGCTTTAATGCCTCCAGAGCGAAAAGAGTTGCTGAATAAGTGTTCGTTCCAGCGCCATTATCTCGGGTTCTTTCTGGCATTGTAGAAAGTCTATCCTCAACCTCTTTTGTGAATCTTTCTTGAATTTCTTTAAAAGGAAAAATCCTATTGTGAAATCCGGTGATTCCTTGATGGATAGTCAAGGTATCTGAATTTAAATATTCAATACGGTCAATGGCTTCTCCGGCAATAATAAAACCTTTAAACGTTTCTTCGATTTTTTTCCCAGCCATTGAACCCGAAAGATCTACCAGATGCCAGAACCGGTAATCTTTTCGCTCGGGTGCTGTTTCTCGAATCCAAAGCTTATATTTTTGTTCAACATCTGCTTCTGCCTGCATCGCCCGCGATATGTCCAAACGCTGACCAGCAGGATAACCCGCTTCCTCGCCTCCATATTCTTCTGGCTTTAAAATACGTCTTAATCTATAATACAAATCATCAATTAATCCAACAACCTCTGCTCTTGCTCTTTCATAAGGTGTCATTTTTTCTTTTCGCATTCGTTCCAATTCTTTTTCAATGCGTTGTCTTTCAATTTTAGCCTCCTGGCTCCTCTGTGCCGCCTCTCTTTCTTTTGCTTCCCTTTCCCTTCTCTCTTTATGGCTTTCTGGTTTATCTGGATTAAGCTTCCCCTCTAATTCCTCATTTATTTTATCTTCAAAATCTTCTAATTGCTCTTTTGCTTTATTTTCTAATTCCATGCGTTTGCGACGAGGCAGCTTATTAAATAATTTTTCTAATTCTTGTTTTGTCTTATCCGAAAGCTTGTCTTCAGGATAAGGCATTCCTTCACCAGATTGAATCTCCTCTAAAGCATCTTGAATATCTTTCAATTCCTTTTCTGCTTGTTTTTGTTTTGTTTCCTGAGACAATTTTTCCGCTTTCTTTTCCTGAATTTGCTTTTCCAGTTCCTCTTTTTCTTTTCCTTCGGCTGATTTAGCTTTTTCTTCTAATTCTTGGATTTCTCTTTCTAATTCTTCCTGTTTTCTTTTTGCTTCTTCTATTTGTCTTTGTATTTCTTCAATTTCTCGATTTAATTTTTCAGCCGCTTCCTGCATGGCTTTATCAATCTGCTCTTGTAGTTCTTTTTTAACATCCTCGGGCAATCCATTAAATGGGCTTAACCCCTTCTCTAATTCTTCAATTTCTTTTTGGAGTTCTTCTTGCCGTTCTTTATTGCCTTCCTTTTGGGCTTGTTCCATTTCTTTTCTTTTTTGCTCTAGTTCTTTTTGTTTTCGGCGAAAGTCCTTTAGCATCTGTCTTCGCTCTTCAGTATGTAAATCCATCTCTACCAGTTTTTTTACTTCGGGCCAGATATATTCTGTGTTTGTCCTAAATCTTTCTTGAGCTGTTCGGATAATTTCTTCTTTCTCACGATTTTCGGGATTCGGAATAGTAGATCGACTTCTTCTGGCGTCATCAATTGTTCTTTGTAATGCTTTTTCTACTGCCGGATCAAGATCTTGACTAAACCTTCCCTGGTGCCAATCGCGAATTACCTCCGAGCCATATTGAGCAAACCTGGGCCAATACCCAAGTTGGACAGCGATTCTTCGCACCTTGGGAGTACTTAAAACTACATTTTCTTCCCTAAGTTGTTCGCTATAAGTTGCGTCAGTATATGATTTTAATCCCGGAAATCGTCTTGTCATCCAATCATTGACAGCCGGATCTTCGATAACATTCTGGAGATAGTCAAATCCAATTTGAGAGTAAAGTTCTCTAATTTTCTCCTGAGAAAGACCTATGTCTTTGGGATGAGGAGTAATCGCCCGATGACTACCCTCGTGGCCAGCGACAAATTTTGCTTGGTCAGGACTTTTTTTAATATCTAAAGGATCAAAAGTAATGGAGCCATCTTCAGGATTAAAAAAGCTTCCGCCTCCAGGCTTGCCTAATTTTACTTCCATCCCAAAATCTCCCCCTACTCTTTTGGCAATAATTTCTAGGGTGCGCCACTCTTCTTCGGAAACCTCTATTGTCTCAGGCTCTTCCCTCGTTTGTTTTTCTTCTGGAAAGTATTGTCTTGCTTCAAATATTTCCATAACTACTCCCTATTTTAAGAAACTTTTGTTAAAATGTAAACCAAAAGAATTAATCTAAGCATTCATGTCATTCATGCCCGAAGCTTTTGAACAACATTTTGCTCAAACACCAGAAGAAAAACCGAAGTCTCTTAATGAAATCAGAGAAGAGAGAGCTTTGGCATTAGCAGAAGAGATAAGGGAAATTCAAGAAAAAATTAAAAGAGGAGAGCTTGTAGGCGAAGAAGCGATTGAAGGTTATCAAAGAATCATTGAACTAACTAACGAGATAAAAAAGCTTTACGAAAGAGTTGGCTGGCGATTAGAAGGAGAGTTAAGCGAGGAAGATGTTTTATTAGAGTATCAGGCAGAAGGAAAGGTTTATACAGCTAATTTTTCTCCTGAAGGAGACAAGGTAGTGATTGGAACTCATGATAAAATGAAAGTTATCTCTTTAACAGCAACAGATGAAGAAGGGAAAATTATACCTCGGGTTTTAGCAGAGTATCAGGCAGAAGGAAAGGTTTATACAGCTAATTTTTCTCCTGAAGGAGACAAGGTAGTGATTGGAACTTTTAATAAAATGAAAGTTATCTCTTTAACAGCAACAGATGAAGAAGGGAAAATTATACCTCGGGTTTTAGCAGAGTATCAGGCAGAAGGAGAGGTTTGGGCAGTTAATTTTTCTCCTGAAGGAAATAAGATAGTGATTGAATGTAGTGATGAAAAGGTAAAGGTTCTTGGTACTCCTTAGATCTTAAAACTACGAAGGCAAAGGGAAAGTTTTGCGTAGAAGTTTATACGAAGAGTAAAGTTTTGAATGACGAATTTAAAAGCAAGTAGGGCACGGCCCTCTCTCTTGGTTTCCATTTTTCGGGTTTCTTTTCCTTGATTTGTAAATTAAGTTTGGTGAGATAAAAGTGAAGGCTTGAATGGATTCCGTTTGTGGAGCTATATTGTTCGTCTCAAACTGATTTTCTTTAATAAGGATTAATTTTTTCTCATCGGTGCTTCGAGCTGATGAGAAAAATTTAGTTTCTTCGAAAGATCTTGGGTTCAAAACAATCTGGCTGCCGGGGTAGGATTCGAACCTACGACTTCCTGCTCCAGAGGCAGGCGTCCTACCGCTAGACGACCCGGCAATCAATCGGCTAAAGCAAGATAGAGGTTCTCGGTCTCAGAAACCATCCGCTCCACCGAAAACTCCTTTGCTCTCTCTTTTGCCCTTTCTCCTAATTTCAGCGCCAGTTGTTCATCTTTCAATAACCGCCTCATCGCCTCAGCCAATGCCTTGGGATTAGCGGGCGGGACCAAAAGACCATAAGGTGCCAAAAGATAAGCCTTTTTCCGACCCTGCTTTTTTATTTTGTCCGACGAAAACCCTAACAACTCCACCAAACCACCCACCCAGGAAGTAATCACTGGTCGACCAGAAGCCATCGCTTCCAAGGTAGCGATTCCAAAGGCTTCATCCAAAGAAGGTGAACATAGATGTCAAATATTTACTCTTAAGAAATCTTTCTGGTTTTTCCATAGTTATAAATAATTATAGACCCTTCATTGGTCGTTGCAAAGACTGGGAAGAGTTTAGAGGGCTGTGGCTTTGAGGGCTGTGGCTTTAAGGAGAAATTTTATTGCTTAGTTATGCTTGAAGGCTGTAAAAAAAAGAAACTGTAAAAAGGTCTTTAGATAATTAATTTATAAAGCTGGCTCTTTTTATGATTTAGCGACAGTTATACAAAGGCTAGTTTGCTTTTACTGCATAAAACAGGAAGTAGAACTTGTTTACATTTGATTTTAGTTTAATTAAATTAATTGTAGGAAGAGATATAATATAAAAGGAGGTTCTATGAGCGAAGAAGAACCAAGGCAAAATGGGGAGTTTAATTTGGATGAGCTGAGACAGGAACAAGAAGCGTATGAAGCAGAATTAAGAGAGGTCATGGAAGAACTACAGGCTCAGCAAGCCCATAAAGCAAAAGAAAAGAAATGGGCTAAAAAAGCAGCAGAAATTCTTGAAAGAGCCAAGACAGCTAAGAGTCGGCTTGAGATAAAGCTGGAAGAGCTGGGCGCAGAGGAGATAGAAAGGCATATCGCTGAAAGAAAAGAAATTGAAAACCAGAAATCGGCTTTAGAAGAGCAACTTAAAGAGGTCGAAGAGAAGCTTGGTTTAATAGAGGAACGTATATCCTCAGTTCATCAAATAATCCACGGTAAAGAAGAGATAGAGATTGCTCCAAAGATAAGAGAGGTTTTGGTAAAGCTCGAATCTGAATCAAGGGAGCTTAGGTGGCGAAGGGACCATTTAAGAGAGAGCTTAAGATCTCTTGAGGCGAGTCTTATTCCTAAAGAGAGAATTGCAGAATATGAGAAGTTAAAAAGGGCTCTGGAAAAACTAACTAAAGGTATAGAGAAAATCGAATCTCATCCATTGGTAAAACAGGAGCAACTAATAAAAGATATTACCTATAGGGCAATCAACATGGCAATCTCGGTTGGTATGATGTTTTATCAAGAGCGCAAGCAATACCTTGAGAAGCTCGTGCGGTTTTTTATGGAAGAAGAATTTGAAAATCATCTTCAAAATATTTCGGACCCCAAAGAGCAAATAACAAAAGCGGAGGAGCTCGCTGAAAATATTAAGGAGGGGTTAAAGGCTAAGAAAAAAACACCGTATCCAGATGAGACTGATCATGGGGTTTTGCTTCGTAATCTAATGGGGCTTTATTATGTGGGTTATCTGCCTTTTTCTCTTAGTAATGTGGTTTTGGCCGAAGATCCTAGGAAAAAGACGACTCTAAAAGAGGAAGAACTGATTGCTCAAGGACTAAGAAGATATTTGAAGACCTTTAACTTTATTTTAGGCTATGCTCGTGGGCTTCAATCTAAGATTTTGGAAAGCACTGAAAATGAGAAATTAGGAGCAAATATTCTTTCTCAGCTTGGTATCAATGGCCTAAAAGATTTTACAGAGAGAGCCAAAAATCTTGGTTTTAAGGTTACCAATGAAGGGCTACTTTTTCCCAAAGAGGCTCCCTTTATTGAAGAAAAAGTGAAGGCAAACTTCGCTGAAGGCGAAAAGATGGCTGAGGAAGTAAGAAGGTCTTATGAGAGAGAGTGGATAACAGAAAAGGAGAAAAAGCTAGAGGAAGAGAGGGCAAAGTATCAAGAAGAACTTCAGAAAGTTAGAGAAAAGCTCACCCAACTTAAGGATGTTCTTCCTAAGCTGCAGGAAGACGAGAGTTCTACGCACAAGAAAGAACCCATATTGGTTTATAATCTTAAGAGAGAGATTGAGGAAAAAGAAAACTTGATAAGAAAGCTTAAAGACAGCTTGTCTTATAGAAGAAACGAATTAGTTCGGACTTCAGCAGTAAGCTTTATAAAAAGAAGGCAGTTGAATCAGGAAATCCAGGACTTAGAAGGTAAAATTGCTAGTTTAGAAGGGGAGCTTCCAAGTTTGAGAAAGAAAGTTAAAGACTTGCAAACAGAGATTGACGAAGCTTCTCAAAGAAAAAGGGAATATAGGTCAAGTTCCTATGTTAAAGAGGAAATTAAACGCTTGGAAAATAGGGAGAAGGAGCTAGAAGAAAGAATTGCGGGGATTTTAAGAGAGCAAGAAAAGTTTGCCTCCTATAAAAAAGAGCTGGGAGAGTAGCTTTGCTAAGCAGGAAGTTTTCGTGCTTAAGAAACAGCAAAGAATATAAACAAGAAAAAAGAAAAGGGATTGAATTCGTTGGGAAGGTGGCTAAAGACTAAACAAGAAGAGTGATAACCCATTCTTTTTAAGGAGGTCTTTTGAAAGACTGATAGTTTTAGGCGAAGAGATAAAAAACAGAAAGAGAAAAATCTTTCTATCAGAGATTATTTGCATTTTAAAAAGAGCAATATAACTAGTTATAGGATTTTTTTTAGAAAAGCGCTAGAATGTAATAAAAGGATTTTTAGAAACCATTATGAAACTTGTTCACTCTTTATGGCACTACCTGGGATTTACCATCCTTTCCATTGTACTTACAATCACCGCTTTGGAGATTAGTCTATTTTCTCCTGAGACTATTTCGGGCTTTTTGGAATCCCATCCTTTAGAAAAAGATCTTATTTCTTTTTACCCGGCGCTTTTAGAAAAAAGTTTTAATGTTGTTCTTAGTCCAACCCAACAGCAGAAGGTCCAATCTCTATTAGAAACAGGTCTTAAACCCAATTCTCTAACGCCTTTTGCGAAAAGCTATTTTGAAGAGTTCTTGCTAAAATTTAACACGCAAGGAGAAGATCCACTTTCTACCATTTTTCCACGCTCCAAAATAAAAGAACCGCTGTTGGCGATGCTTAAAACAGCCATTTACATCAAAGTGATCTCTTTGCCTGTCTGTTCAACAAGTAATGTTGCTGATTGTCGGCCTAACTTTTTGTCTCAAGAACAGATGACAGAGGAGCTTATCAAGCAACCCGAGGCTCAAAAAGCCCTGGCAAATTTTTATGATTTACCTACTCAAGATCTTATTCCCAAGCACTGGCAGGATATTTTTTGGGTGGTTAAAAAGGTCTGGGAGAAATTGCTTCTTCTGAATCGGTTTTTAATCCTTTTTCTTATTTTGCTTTTTCTTATTTCTTTATTTCTGATTCGCCAAAGTTTTGCATTAGGGCTTATTGAGCTTGGCAAAAAATTCATCTGGTATGCAGCCCCTCCTTTTATCTTAATAATTGCTTTTAATTTTATGATGCCCTATCTAGTATTTAATTTTTCTGATAAATTAGGATTTCTTGGCAAGATTTTTGTGGCACCTGAAAGCAATCTTCTTTATGATTTTGGCAACCTTATCATTTTAAAAACCGCTTTTCTTTTTGGAGGGGTCCTAATTTTTGGGGTTATTCTTTATGTTCTTGGGAGAATTTTTTACAAACCATCTCTTCCTAACTATCCCCAGCCTAAAATTAACATTGCTCCTCCGGATAGTGAGGAAAAGAAAGATGATATTACCTCTATTTATCCCACTCCCTCCAATCTCCTTTAGGTTGCTTTTAAGCTGATTTTCTTTAAAAAATTTGCTATAAATATATTTTAGGTTGGGGAGTCGTCTAATGGCAGGACAGCGGCCTTTGGAGCCGTTAGTAATGGTTCGAATCCATTCTCCCCAGCCATTTTTTAAATCCAAAAATTGTTTGTTTTCTTGTATTAGTAAAAGAAGCAGCAGGTTTTGCTTTCCATATGAGTATTCTGTTAAAATCCATAATATGTCAGAAGATTTTTTACAGAGAATAAAAAAACGGATTGCAGGTGTGCCGCTAGCAAGCGGCAGAGGTAGAAGTTTTAAGAATTTCTCTTTTGATGATTTAATTTTTGTGCCTGCTCAATTAACAAGAAGGCCTATAGATTATTACAAAGAGAAAGTTTCTTCTGAAATTATTGTAGGCAGACGCTCTAAAAAACCCTTAAAACTTTCTACGCCAGTCATTTTCGGTGCAGCCAGCTTTGGGGCGCTTTCTAAAGAGGCAAAATTGGCGTTAGCTAAAGCTTCTACCTTAGCTGGCACTCTTGCAAATAGCGGCGAAGGCGGTGTTTTAAAAGAGGAGAGAGAATTGGCTCGTTATCTGATTGTTCAATACTCAACAGGTAGATTTGGGATCAGCGAAGAGGTTCTTAAGAAGGCCGATGCTATTGAGATCAAAATTTCTCAGGGTGCCAAACCAGGAATGGGTGGGTTTTTACCGGCCAGTAAAGTAACTCCCGAGATTGCCAAGGTCCGCAACCGGCCCGTGGGGCAAGATATTCACTCCCCCGCTTCTCATCCTGATATTAAGAGCGCAAAAGATTTGAAAGAAAAGGTGTCTTTCCTAAGAGAGATCAGCGGTGGCGCGCCTATTATTTTAAAACTGGGCGCTTTCTCGGAAGCAGATCTAGAGATGGCGGTTGCGGCTGGACCGGATATCATTGCTCTTGATGGCAAGGGCGGTGGTACAGGCGCTGCGCCTGAGGTGGTGTTAAATGAGATCGGTATTCCTACTCTCGTTAACCTTGTCAAAGCAAGAGCGTTTCTTGATAAACAACAAGCACCGCAAGAGCTCTGGATTGGCGGCGGCCTTAATACCGGTGCGGACTTTGCAAAAGCTTTAGCTCTGGGTGCTGATGCGGTCTTTGTGGTCACCCCTTTGTTGATTGCCATGGGTTGTATCTACTGTCAGCGTTGCTATTTAGGAAAGTGTCCCGTAGGCATTGCTACCCAGGATGAAAGATTGCGAGAGAGACTAGATATAGACAAAGCTGCTTTAGATGTGGCAGGTTATGTAAAAAACTCTACCGAGGAGATAAAAATTATTGCGGCTGCCTGTGGAGAAAAAGAGGTTTCTGGTCTTAAAAAAGAGCATCTTTTAGCATTAACCCTTGAGGCTTCAAGACTGACAGGTCTTAGGTTTGTTGGTGATTAATTTAAAAAGCAACGCCAGAAGGCGTTGCTTTTTAAAGATCTTTGGAAGGGCTACGGCTACCTTTTCCGTGTATCCTGAGCGTTGTAGAAAAAAGGTAGCGCTGTCAATGCCAACAAGCCAAACAGGGTGAGTATTGAGCCTATCTTTAACTCCACCATGGAGTTAAAAGGATCCTCTGGCGCGCTTCTTAGTTTGGCAATCATCCCCAGGAGCCCAAAGATACCCAGGATGCCTGCCCCTAAGAAGTAGCTTACCCTGTTTGAGAGAAAGGCCACCGCGCAGCCGGCAACCACTAGCCAGGCAAGCAGAGTGAATTCACCGCCCAGGCGATTAGTGACGAGGTCAAAACCATTTACGGAGATTTGCTCGCAGCCAGCCTGGGGTAGTAGCAGAAAAACACAGAGGGTGCCTAGGGCTACCATCTTTCCGGTTCTCACAAAATTTTCTTCCGAGCCTTTCATTTCCTTCCTCCTTTTGAGGTGCAAAACTTAATTTAAGCTCTACTCTTTATTTACTGATTTGTCAATGCTTTCTTAAGATTTTAAGAAAGCCGCGGCTTTTTCGGGCAGGAGAGCGTTAATGATTAATCCCGTACCTGTTTCATAACCTCCCCAATGTTCTAGTCTGGGCAGAATCTCGATGTGCCAGTGCCAATTTTTTTCTTCGATTACCGGACTATAAGGCTTAGTATGGATGACGAAATTAAGTGGGGGATCTTTGAGTTTACTGCCAAAGAGCCCAAAAACCTTATGAAGGATGGTGGCAAGATGCGAGAGACTAATTTCTTCCTCTGTTTCAAAACGAGAAGCATGTTTTTTAGGAATAACCATTATTTCATAAGGATAACGCGAGGCGTAAGGCATAAAAGCTAAATAGCGCCTATTTTCAAGAATAATTCGAATGCCTCTTTGTCTTTCTTCTCTTATCATTTCGCAAAGTAGACAGGCATTATGTTTTTCATAATAAACCTTTTGATGTTCAACCTCTTTGGCGATAAGCGGCGGGAGAATCTCCGAGACAATGAACTGCGAGTGGGGATGGGCAATAGAAGAGCCGGCTTCAATACCATGATTGTGAAAGATGGCTCCGTAAGCAAAATAAGGTTCGCCGGCATAGTTTAAGAGTCGGTTTTGGTAAACCCAGAGTAATTCTACCCAGTGAGGAATAGGAATATTGGGAAGATGTTCATCGTGGTCTTTGCGGATAATTACTTCGTGAGCGCCAAAAGCCTTTAGGTTATTGTAAAAATTATTGCCATCATTATAAATTTGGGGTTTTTGCACAAAAGCTGGGAATTTGTTGGGAATAACATAAATGTTTTTTGTTTCAAAAATCCGTGTAGGATAAGCTGGACCGTTTAAACAGAAAAGACATTTATTGGGACTTACCAATCTTAATTTTCCTGTGCGAATAAAATCAGCAGGTCTACTGGCTCTTTCAGGAGAGAAACAGACATATTCTCCAGTTAAAGGATTCTCTCTGATTCTGGGAATTTTGCCCTCCTTTCTTAAATTTATTTTACTTCTTTGTTAATCCTTTTTGAAAGGATAAAAAGCCGAAAGGGCAATAGCTAAAGCATCTGCAGCGTCGTCAGGTTTTGGTATCTCTGAAAGTCCTAGAATCTTTGCTACTGCTTCTTGGACCATCTTCTTGTCCGCTTTGCCGTTGCCAGTAATTTTTTGTTTAACCTCCATAGGAGTGATTTCCCGGTAGGGTAGATGGAGGTTTGCAAGTGTAAAAAGAATAACGCCGCGGGCTTCAGAGACAGCCATTGCTGTTTTGAGATTAGTAGCAAAAAAGAGTTTTTCTACTACTCCTTCGGTAGGTGCTTGTTTTTGAATTAGTTTACTTAACTCGCAGTGAATTTTTACTAGCCTATCAGCCGAGTGTTCATTTTTATCTGTTTGAATAGAGCCCCAACCTATTGCTTTAAATCGACCGTTTTCGTGACAAATGATGCCAAAACCGGTAGTAGCAGTGCCAGGATCAAGACCAAGAATTTTGCGTACCGGCTTCTTCATTTTATTTAAGCACTAACAATAACCTCAACGACATCTTCCAGGTCTAAAAGTGCTTCCACAAGCGTCTTAAGCTTACTTTCTTCTTCTGGTGAAAGGGTCACTTTGTTAATAGGTTTAAGAGTAAGATTGGCTACCAGAATTTCTTCTTTTTCTTTTTCTAAAAAGTCTTTCACGGCCTCTAAATTTTCCGGATCGGTTTCTACTAAAATAGTCTCTTGATCTTCACTGAAATCTTTAGCGCCAGAGCGAAAGATATTATCCATCTGTCTTTCTATCTGAATCTCAGATTTTTTTAAAACAATTTGCCCCACTTTTTCAAAGTTATACATTACTGCACCTGTGTTAGCCAGTTTACCACCTAGACGATTTAAGACGGTTTTGATGTTTGTAAGTGCTCGATTGCGGTTATCTGTTTGGACTTTGATCACTATTCCTACACCAGCCGGGCCATAAGCTTCATAAAAAATCTCTTCTACGGTAGCCCCACCAATTTCGCCTGTGCCGCGTTTAATAGCACGCTCAATATTCTCTTTCGGCATATTGGCGGCTTTTGCCCTTTCTATAGCGAGTCTTAAAGCAAAATTAGCTTCCGGATCGCCACCACCTGTTTTGGCTGCAATTGTAATTGCGTTTGCCAATTTGGTAAACAACTGGCCTTTTTTGGCATCAGCAATGCTTTTTTGACGATGAATTTGAGCCCATTTACTGTGGCCTGACATAGCTTAAGCATAGCAAAAAATTAGCTTTTTTAAAACTTGTCACCTTCAGCTTGACAGTGCCAACTAAAGTTTACAGGCAGGCAATTGATTGTTCCCTGGATATCTGTGCGAAAGAGTTTTATATTTTGGTGGGTAAGATATTCTAAGACCTCTTTGTGGGGGTGATTATAGCGATTATTCTTGCCAACTGAAATAACCGCAATCTGAGGAGAAAGCGCTTGGTAGAAATTTGTGGCCAAAGAATTTTTAGAACCATGATGAGGAACTTTTAGCAAAGAAACTTTGGGAAGTTGGCTATTTGAAACAAGCTCTTCTGCCTCTGGTTTTTCTAGGTCGCCACTAAAAAGTGCCAGGCTGTTATTAATCTTAAGAAGAACCACTACCATTGCTTGATGGTCCCTGTTGGGTTTTTTCTGCCAAAAGCTTTCTTTTGGAAGGAGTACGCTGATTTTAAGGTTTTCCAGATCAAAGGTTTTACCTAAAACTGCTTCCTCGATGAGAGCACCTTCTTTTACTTCTTCTTCTAAAGCAGTAAGCAACTCTTGAAAAATTTGCGTATCAGAGAGAGCGCCCGAGAAAAGAATCTTTAAGACTTTATATCTTTTTAAAACCTCAATGGCACCTCGAGTGTGATCGCTGTCAGGATGGCTGATAACAAGAAGATCAATCCGGCGTTCTGACCAGGGTAAATTTTTACCAAGACAAAAAAGAATAGAATTATCTGGACCACCATCAATCACTATAGACTTCTGTTTTTTGGAGGTAATCAGAATGCCATCACCTTCACCAACATCGCAGAAGACCACTTTATCCTGCCAATCGGATTCTGCAGAAATTTTTAGGCCAAAACCCAAAATAAGAAGCCAAAGAGCTAAGACAAAGATAAAAAAGAGTTTTTTGGACATTTAAAATTGATTAGCGATCGTTATAATTTTTAGCAGTAATCTGGGTAACGGAAAAGCTATAAACGTCCCCAAAGAAGCAAAATGGGGCAAAAGAAGACTAATCAACAAAGCAAGCGAAGTAAAAAGCATTATCATAGGCACCAATGGGACTACTAGCAGATTTATCAAAAGTCCTAGAAAAAATTTTTGTCCAAAAAGAAAAGTAGTAATAGGGGCAACAAATAATGAAGCACTAAAAGTTTCGGCTATGGTTTTTACAAAAAATTGAGGAATAGGCAAACTGCTTTGCAGTTTTTCTTTAAGCCAGCTACCTAAAGACAGTATTCCCAAAGTAGCCAAAGCTGAAAGGAGAAAAGAGAAGTCGGAAAGAAACATAAAGGGATTTAATATTCCTGCAAAAAGCAAGCAAACTAAAAGAAGATAAAGGGCTGGCGGATTTCTAAACTGAATTTTGCCAAGAATAATGAGTAAAACAAAGATAAAGGCTCTTTTTACCGCTCCAGAGAAACCAGCTAAGGAAGCATAAAACAGTATAAATGGCAGAGAAAGGAATAAAGAGGGAAGGTAGCCAAAAAATTCCTTAAGTAGGGCTACCACGATATTACTGATGATAATAAAATTATACCCTGAGACAGCCACAATATGACTTAACCCAACTTTATTGATTTGCATCTTTAAATTCTTATCAAAAATTGCCTCTTTACCCACAAGTGTACCAGCTGCCAGCGAGGCCTCCGGTTCAGGTAAGAGATTAGCGATTTTGTTTATAGTCTTTTCCCGCAACCAAAAAATAAAATAAAAATAACTTTTACCCAATTCCTGCCAACTGTCAGCAAGGACCACCCCTCGTAGGCCTTCGCTTTTTATCAACCTGAAAAAGCGCGCTGAAGGCATAATGGTTTTACCTGAAATTGCTAGATTTTTGCCAACAAGGAGGTTTTTTCTGGGGAGGATAACAAGAATTTTTCTACCTAATTCTTTCTCTTTTACAAGAAGGAGGGTAGAATTGTTTTCTTCTTTCGAATCATAAACCCATCCCTCTAATTGAATTCTTTGTCCGGCTTCTAAAAAAGGCGGAAGGTTTAGGTTATAAATTGTGGTAAAAAGTAGCCCCAAAGAAAAAAGAATAAGGGGCTTAAGTTTTCCAAGAAGATTTCGAAAAGTAAAGATGCCTACAAGGAAAAAACCAAATCCCAACCCACCAAGAAGAGGCTTGGGATAATATATAGAGTTTGATATAGGATCAGCAAAAAAGGTAGGAAAGTAAAGTCCGCTCAATAAAGCTATTATCAAAAGATAAGAAGAAAAATTCTTAAACATTCTTTAAAATTTATAGCAGATTATTTTTAAGGAATGTTTAAGATTTTTTAGACCATTGACAAAAATGTAAAGAAAACTTTACAATATAACTATGGAAAAGAAAACCGAGAAAACAATCAAGAAATCCCAAATAGCCAAACTAGAAGCAGAGATTAAAGAATTAAAAGAAGGTTGGCAGAGAACGCAAGCTGATTTTATTAATTATCGCAAAAGAATTGAGAAAGAAAAACAAGAATGGAGTAAATTGGCAGAGCTAAAGATTATTTTGGAATTTTTAACTATCTTTGATAACTTGGAAAGAGCCTTTTCCTATCTAAAAGAAGAAACCAAGAAAGAGATTTTAGCTAAACAAGATCTTGAGAGTTGGTTTAGAGGGGTTGAGTTTGTCAGAAAAGAATTTCTTGAAAAATTAAAAAGCTTTGGTCTTAAGCGGATAGAGACTCAGGAAAAAGAATTTGATCCAGAAACAATGGAGGCTGTTTCTACAGTTGAGGGTCCAGCAAATAAGGTTATCGCCGAAACAGAATCAGGTTGGTTGTACAAAGATAGGGTTATAAGACCAGCAAAAGTAATAGTTGGTAAAGGCAGTTAAAATTTTTAAAATCTTTCAATGGAGTTTTTTAATAAAGTAAAAATCTTTAAGAATTGAGGAGGTAAAAATGGCAAAAATTATCGGGATTGATTTAGGTACAACCAATTCTGTAGCTGCTGTGATGGAGGGCGGCACCCCCAAAATTATTCCTACCGCCGAAGGGGGCAACCTTGTGCCCTCGGTGGTGGCTATTACCAAGAACGGTGAAAGGGTGGTAGGTATTTTAGCGCGTCGCCAGGCTATTACTAACCCAGAAAACACTATTTTCTCGGTCAAACGCTTGATTGGTAGGACTTACGAAGATCCAGAAGTTCAGCGCGATATTAAACTGCTGCCCTATAAAATTGTGAAAGCGGGTCACGGTATTAAAGTCAAAATGGGAGATAGGGAATACACACCACAAGAGATTTCGGCAATGATTCTTCAAAAAATTAAAGCTGATTCCGAGGCTTATCTGGGTGAAAAAGTAGAAGCAGCGGTAATTACGGTACCGGCTTATTTTAATGACTCTCAAAGACAAGCCACTAAAGATGCCGGTCAGATTGCTGGCTTGGAGGTAAAAAGAATTATTAACGAGCCTACTGCCGCGGCGCTTGCTTACGGATTAGATAAAAAGAAGAATGAGAAGATTGCGGTTTATGATTTGGGTGGTGGTACTTTTGACATTACTATTTTAGAAATCGGAGACGGAGTTTTTGAAGTGAAATCAACCAATGGTGATACTCACTTAGGCGGTGACGATTTTGATCAGCGGATTATGGATTATATTTTAGACGAGTTTAAGAAGAGCGAAGGTGTTGATTTGAGAAATGATCGGATGGCTCTTCAGAGAGTAAAAGAGGCAGCAGAGAAAGCCAAGATTGAACTTTCTAGCGCTACTGAGACAGAGATTAATCTGCCATTTATTACCGCAGATGCTTCTGGACCTAAACACCTGAATATGAAACTTACGCGGGCAAAGGTGGAGAACTTAACCCGAGATCTGGTAGAAAAAACCATTCCGCCAATTGAAGCTGCCCTTAAAGACGCTAAACTAAAGCCGGAAGATATTGACGAAGTGATTCTTGTTGGCGGCCAGACACGTATGCCGCTTGTTCAGGAAACGGTTCGTAAATTTTTTGGTAAAGAACCTAATCACTCAGTCAATCCTGACGAAGTGGTAGCTATGGGCGCTGCTATTCAGGCTGGCGTGCTAGCAGGTGAAGTTAGAGATCTTTTGCTTTTGGATGTTACTCCTCTTACTCTTGGTGTAGAGACATTAGGAGGGGTAATGACACCCCTAATTCCTCGCAACACTACCATTCCTACTTCCAAAACAGAGATTTTCTCCACTGCTGCCGATAATCAAACCTCTGTAGAAATTCATGTACTCCAAGGAGAAAGACCTATGGCAGCAGATAATCGTTCGCTGGGGAGGTTTATTCTTGATGGTATTCCACCGGCACCTCGGGGCATTCCCCAGATTGAGGTAACTTTTGATATTGATGCTAATGGTATTTTAAATGTTAAGGCTAGAGATAAAGCCACAGGTAGAGAGCAGAAGATTACTATTACTGCGTCTTCTGGTCTTTCGCAAGAGGAGATTGAGAGAATGCGCAGAGAAGCAGAAGCTCATCAGGCAGAAGATCAAAGGAAGAAGGCTTTAGCAGAAGAGAGAAATCGGGCAGAAAGTCTTATTTATACCGCAGAGAGGACTTTGAAAGATGCTGGTGATAAAATTTCGCCAGAAGATAAACGCAGCATTGAAGATGCCATTACCGCATTAAGAGGAGTTATGCAGGGTGAGGATAAAGAAGAGATTACCAGAAAGGCTAACGAGCTTTCCAATAAGCTTTCCGAGGTAGGTGCCAAGCTGTATGAACAGAATACTAATCCCGAAAATCCAGCCGATAAAGAACCGCCAAAGGATAATCAAAAATAAATTTTCTTAGGTATTCTTGATGAAAGATTATTATCAAATTCTAGGTGTTGATCGAAATGCCTCGCAGGAAGAGATTAAGGCCGCCTATCGACGTTTGGCAATGAAGTATCATCCGGATCGAGGTGGCGGGAAGGAAGCCGAAGAAAAATTTAAAGAGATAAACGAGGCCTACCAGGTGCTTTCGGATCCTCAAAAGAGAGCAGAGTATGATCGTTTTGGAAGAGTAGGGGTCGCTGGCGAAACGCCGGGAGGTAGTGGGTTTGATTGGCGTAACTATGATTTTTCGGACTTTGATTTTGGTGGTTTCAATGTTAGATTTAATTTTGGAGGGATTGATAGTTTTGCGGATCTTTTTAGTGATTTTTTTGATGCTGCATTTAGCACCACTCATCTGGCTTTAGAAATTAGCCCTGCTCAAGCGGTTCTTGGTGATGAAGTCTCTTTTTATTGGCAGGGCCAAAAAATTTCTATAAAAATTCCCCCGGGCACCCAAGATGGAAGGCAATTTCTCCTTAAAGGTTATGGGAAACCAACCAGAAGGGGGCGGGGGGATTTAATTGTAACTATAAAAATTAGAATTCCCAATGGTAATCGACTCTCCAAAGAGGAAAAGGAATTGTGGGAAAGACTAAAAAAGGGCTAAAGAGAGCATAGTTGACCCAAGGCTTAGAAATTAGCGATAATAATAAAGGAAGACAAGATTAATGACCACAGGAGGTGACTTACGAGTCCGGTTCCTAGTTGGGATTTGTTTTTAACCCTCTTTTTTATTATCGGAGTTGGCTATGGTTTGGTATTACAAAGAGAGCGTGTAGCAGCAACGCTCCTTGCTACTTATATGGCTTTAGTAGTTGCTCAAACATGGGCAAAGCCTATATATGAATTTCTTAATGGCAATCGGGCAATTTTTAAGATTTATATTGCCGGTAAAGTCTCTCCTTTTACGATTACTGCGGCTTTATTTGTCATTTTTGTGATACTTATTGCTCAAAAGAGTGGCCTAAAATCAGCTCGTTCCGAGTCTTTGTCTAATCTGGAAGTGTTGGTCTTTTCGCTCTGTTCTACTGCTTTAATCATTGCTACCATTCTTTCTTTTATGCCACAAGAAGATTTAACCAAAATTATTGAAGCAAGCAGGATTGCTCGTTTGCTTTTGCGCTATCACAACCTTTTGATTCTTTTGCCACCTCTGCTTATAATTCTTTTTGGCATCAAAAGAGGAGACTAAAAATCTTAAGATAATAAAAACCTAGACTTTTTAACGGTTTCAAATTTTTTAGTTTTTAAAAATATTTTTAGAGCTTCTTGGTCTAAAAAGCTAAGGACGGTCTTCCTTTTTAAGACTAGTCTTAGCTGAGATTTTCTGCTAAACTATGTTTGGGTCCGTAGCTCGAAGGTCGAGCAAGAGCCTTTTAAGCTCGTGGCGAGGGTTCGATTCCCTCCGGACCTACCATTTTTTTATTTTTAAAAATAAAAAACTGGTGGGTTCGAGAGGACTTGAACCTCTGACCTCCGCGATGTCAACGCGACGCTCTAACCAGCTGAGCTACGAACCCACCAGTTTCTAATATGCCAAAAATCCTCTTTTTTGAAAAGGGTTTTTAGGGAGATAGCTTTATATGAGATCAATGTGTTTCGGGTGGGGGAGGAGGTGATGGTGGTTCAGGTTCTGGTGGTTTTGGCGGCTCCGGTGGCGGGGAAGGCGGCTCAGGTTCTGGCGGTTTTGGCGGCTCTGGTGGGGGTGAAGGAATTTCTGAAGGTTTGGGTGGAGTAGCATTTAAATTTGCTTGTTCGCCTTGTTCTCCATTTACCTTAAGCTGATTTAAAACCTGTTGAAGTTTTGCATTAACTTCCGCTTCGCTAAGGGGTTGAGGGGCATCAAGTGGCCAGACTTTAGTTTCAGGATAAACTGTAGACCACGGTCCCCAAGTAGTAATCCTGCCAACCACAGAAGAAAGTGTTCTGCCTTTAAGAGGTCCATCGGTAGCCATTCCCGTTTTGGGATCAAAAAGTGACTTGCTATTTAGATCCCGAATAGCTGCTCCTTCTTTTACTAAATTGAGTTTTTTTCCCTCAAGGATAGGAATAAAGCCCACTATCCAAGGAGTTGCTTTATCGACATAAAGAATAAATGGTTGTCCATCAATTTGGGTTTCAATGATGCCTTCCGCAGGTAGTTTGGCCTCTACAAAAGCAATTGCTGAAGAAGAGCCAGCAAAGGCATAGATTTTTTCGTCTTTGGGAAGACGGGGGTCTGGATCTTTAGGTAAAGCGAGCTTTATGGGTGCGCCTGGCGGCAGATTTACTTTTACCAGAGCATTTTTTTCTTCCGATTCTTCTTTTTTCAAGAGAGAAAGATTTAGAGGATTTTTAAAATTGGGCGGCCAGCTAACCGGCGTTTCCAAAGAAAGCCCCCCAAGAAGAATTAAAAGTAGAATAAAAAGAGTTAACTCTAGTTTGACATCCATTTTCTCTAATTTAGCACATAAATAGCTGATTTCTCAAAATAAGAGATTCTTTTTAAAAACTATTTTGCTATTTTCTTGATTGAAAATTTGCAGGACGGTTAAGAAAAAAGGCAGGATTTATGTAAATTAAATATTACACTTAATAAATCGGAGCTCTTTGAAATAATCTTGAGGATTTTCTAAGAAAATTTTACACTAAAACTGTGAAATTTGTTTGTCGCCTTTTTCCTCTATTTTTTCTTTTTTGGGCCTGTTCTGTCTTCGCTCAAGAGGCAAGTAGGGCTGCGGTTGTTTGGTTGCCTTTAGCAATTACCGCCGATCAACCAACTGTAGCAGTACTTAGATTTTCTGGTTTAAGTGACTGGGAGGCCAGACTTTATGTAAAAAGCACCGAACACTATTCGGGCTCTGTTCAGAGAGGAGATGGTTTTACCTCTGGTTACATTCCTTTAGAAGAGCTTCTTTCTAAAGATAATTTAATTTTTAAGCTTAAGATCAGCTCAATTTTAGCAAGCGGAGAGGCAGAGTGGCGGCTTGCACTTCGTAAAAAAGGCAGTGAGAAAAAGATCGGTGAAATTACTTTGGGTAAAGTTTCAGTAATTCAACCCAAGATAACCCTTGAGGGCCAGACTATTCCTTTTGGTTGGGTGGGGCTTTTTCTTGATGAAAAAGAACGCCTGCCTTACCTTATTGGACTTGCTGACGCAAATGGTAAATTTAGTTTCAAAACCGATAGGACCGGCAAACTCTTTCTTTTAAAAGATGATGGCAGCAGGGAAGAGATAAAAGAAGATGAAACTCCAATAGAAACTCCAATCCAAAGACCTTTTCAAACTGAAACAGATGCTGAAGTTTTTATTTCTGCCCTGCTTCCAAATCCTGCTTCGCCCCTAATAGACGCTCAGGATGAATGGATTGAGATTGCTACCATAAGTAACAGGCCGCAAGACATTAGTGGTTATCGGCTTTCTGACACTATAGGAGCAGTTAAAGAATATATTCTTCCGGCTGGTAGTATTGTGAGCAAGGAAAAACCGCTTAAAATTTTTAGCAGAGAGAGCAAAATTGTCCTCAATAATGAGGGAGATGTGGTAGTACTTAAAACTCCTGACGGAAAAATTATCTCTGAAAGTGTAAAATATCCTGCGGCACCCGCCGGTGCTATCTGGTTTAAGGATGAGAATGAATGGTTGTGGGAGCAAGAGGAAGAACCAAAGAGCGATGTTTCTGGGTCTTTAGGATTTTCTTCTCAGGGAACCACTGATTCTTCTTACTTACAACCCGTCTTTGTTGAAATTGGAGAGATTGACAAGCTGACTCCTGGTAGTTTTATTACCACCATAGGCAGAGTTTCAGGTAAGATAAGTACCGGTTTTTATCTTGCTGATAAGCTAGGTAATAAAATTCGCGTTTTTCTTAATAAAGCCATAAGAGGACTTAAAGATTTAGTTAAAAATAAAGAACTCTGGCAGGTAACAGGCAAATTAGAAATCTATGCTGGTTCTCTAAGACTTTCTCCACAAAACGAAAGCGATTTAAAAAAGATTGCTCAAGATAATGAGCTGGAGACAAAAGAAGAGAGCCTAAAAACTAAAGAAGGTAAAATTACACTGACTACGACAAAAAATTCTTCTAGTTTAAACCCAGAAGCAGAGCAGGCTAAAAAGAACAAAGATAATAACCTTCAGCCTTTATCTCTGAGTAAGAATCTAGCGAAAAGAGGAAAGATAAGCTATCCTTTAACCCAGGTGATTGCCGCACTAATTTTGTGGTGGGGCCTTCTTTTCAAGATCCAATGAGACAAAAATTTCTAATAGAAAATCCTTGCGATTTTCAAAAATTGATTAGAGTTCTTAAACCTCAGTTGAAAGCAGGTAGTTTGCTGTTAGTTTTTGGCGAGTTGGGTGCTGGTAAGACCACTTTCATAAAAACACTTACTAAATGGCTGTTGGGTAATGATGACAATGTCACTAGTCCTAGTTTTGCTTTGGCGCAAGTCTATGAAGGTAAGAATTTATCTATTCTTCATGTGGATGGGTTTAGATTGAAGAATAGAGATAGCGAATTTGAAGCTTATCTGAAAGAAGAGATAGAGGCAAAAGAAAAAATTATTGCGGTAGAATGGCCAGAAAAGTTGTCCATCAATTGGCCCAAAGACGCGCTTAAAATCAAGATAAAAAGGCTTAAAAATGGTAAAAGAGTGGTATCTATTAATTGATTGCAGAGAAGCAAAAAGGATCGAATTGCTTAATGGTGAAGGGAAAGTTATCGATGCTGCCTTTGAGGAGAGAGGAGTGGGAGCTTTGGATATTGTAGTTAATCTTTATTCTTTAATAGAGAGAAATTCTCTTGGTTTATCTAACCTGAAGGCTATTCTTGTTGCCGAAGGACCGGGTTCTTATACCGGTTTAAAGATAGCTGCCAGTTGCGCTAACGCTCTTTCTTATTCTCTTTTGGTCCCAAAGTATATTTTTAATGGCAAATTTCAAAAAAAATTTCTTAAAAAACCCCAGAAAGTACTTTTGCCTTTCGAGATTTTTGAACCTAAATATGGGGGCAAGCCCAAGATTAACCTTAAAAAATTTTTAAAAACTAATTAGTAAAATCAGCTACTTCCTGCCAGGAAGAGACTTGAATTACTGGATTTATCTTGGTGACCGAGATTTTCAGCTTTCTGGTTACCGTAGCTACCGTGCCGCTCGCTAGAATCTCTCTTTCTTCGCCTATAATTTTTATCACACTATAGGTGCAACTTCCTTGACCCATAACTAGTCCTCCATCGCCACTAAAATTCGTATCTTTGCGAATAGCAAATAGAGCCTGCTCGGCGCAGGTATTGGCAAGTGCTTTGGCCAGTTGACTACGTTCTATTATGATCATCAGTTTATTATTGGCTGTGCTTATTGTAAGCAGTGACAAGGCGAACGAAAAAGTAATGGCGCTTACAATAATTACGCTTATAAGGGTTGAATAACCTTTTTGTCTGTTTACTTTTCTTCTCATTAAATTCTTAGGTTAGCAGTAGTATAGAAGTTTTTCTGCCAAGAAAACTCAGCTCTTTGCGTCGGATTTTTGCGTCTTATGCTAAATTCTGCACGGATAGTGGCTCTAGAGGTAGCGTTGGAAAGATTGCGAAAAGTAAGATTTGTAACCTCTAGTCTGTCACTAGTTAAGAAGAATTCTAGACTGCTTCCTTTCTGCATTTTAATTCTGCCATTTTCCAAATTAAAAACAATTGGATCTTCATTAGGATTTGCAGATTGTAAGGAGAGCACTTCTCCGCTTTCGCCTAAATTTGGTAAATTCACCTTTTGGGCATTGCGAATATTTTGAGAGATGATTTCTACTACCATTTGGCCCTCATTTTCTACCTCAGTGATAGTTTGGATTTTGGTTTTAGTAAAGGAAACAAAATAGAAGAAAACCGCAACTGCGCTAATTATGGTAGCCGAAAGCCCCACATAAAGAAGTAGCTCGATTAAAGAATAACCCCTTTTCATGGCGCAGGTCCAATGACTGCAAATTCTTCACTTAAATTATTGCCTACTACAAAGGCTCTATCTTTATTACGATCATAAGCTACACCATTGATAGTTGTTGGTAAGTCAAGAACGCCTAAAGAGACAGGGCGAGTGGGGTCGCTAATATCTACCACCCGAAATTCTGCACCAGTATTGCTGGTAGCAAGAAAGAGATATTTATTATCATTGCCTAGAGCAATATCATTGACAGCGCCGCCGGCGTTATAGGAGCCAATAACCCTGGGTTGAGATGGGTTTTCCACGTTTATTATATAGATTTCACCATTCGTACGACCAAGGATTAAGGTTGAACCAAAACCAGCAATCGACAGGGCATCGGCACTTCCGGGCAGATTAAGGGAGGTGACAAAGCGTGGGGAAGAAGGATAGGTAACTTCTACTACTTTTAGTTCTTTCCCGTCGTCCCGGTTAGCAATATAAAGAAAAGTGCCAAGAAGAGTAATTTCACCTACTCTATCGCCTAGCAAAAGGTAGCCTTTATAAACAGGATTGCTGGGATTGGCAATATCAAAAACATAAAGCTCCCCCCAAAAAAGGAGATCTCTTGCCAAATAACAATTTATGTTTTTCACAAAAATACCATTGGAATCAGCAAAACCAAAGGCACTATAACCTCCTACTTTGATCGGTTGGTTAGGATTACTGATATCCACAATTTGCAAACCTTCAGAGATTTTATCAGAGGCAATATAAGCATAATTACCCTGGATATGAAGATTGCGGGGAGTGCCAGGAAGTTTGAGAGTGCCTACAATCTGGGGATTTTCAGGAGTGGAGATATCTATCACAATAAAGTCTGGAGTTTCGGCATGAAGAAGATTGTTCCACCAATCATTACTGTTTCTCACCACATAAGCATAATTACCCTCTACCCAAATTTTATAGCCCGCAAAATTGTCTGGAAGGTCAAGACCAGCTAGTTTTCTTGGTGCCGTCCAGTTACCTACAGGCGGTGGCGTTACCTCTTTTAACCAATTAGTAAGATATCCCGCAAGCTCTACAAAAAAGTTTTTAGCTCTAAGGCCTTGCCAACTAATTTTGCTTTTGATTAATTTTACTTCTGGCTCCAAGGTAGAAATAGTAATTTCTCTTTTAAATTCGTCAATTAATTCCTCTCCGCTTTTTAGGTGCCAACGACCGTTATTAATTTCTAAACCGTAGGTGCCGTCTATCAAGTTAGCAAAGTTTTCATTTCTAATACTTCTTAAAGCCTCCAGACCTTCTTCTGCTAGCTGAAAAGCGTGCACTTTTTTTGCTATCTCTACTGTGTTCTCCTGAGTATAAAGGATACTAATAACAGTTCCTGTAGCTGTCAAGAGAAAAACAGAGCTTGCCAATATAACCTCTAAAACCGAAAAGCCCTTTTTAGTAAATAACGCCTTCTTTTTGAATATCAATTTTTTTAGAAACATTTATGCCTGCTTTAATAATTATTGAGTCTATTACCGAGGGTTCAGCAGTTAATTTGCTAAAAATGATTTCTGAGGGTCCTTCCAAACTTAAGCTGTTGGCAAAATTATAGACCTCATCAAAGCTTGGGTTTCTGGTAGTAAAGTTATTGCCTCGAAACACCGTAACGCTACCGGGCTGTAATTTTACTCCCCATTCCGAATCTCCTTCTACTGCTCTTGCTTTAAGACTGGCTTCACGCAAGGCAAATTTGATGGTTTCTGATGCTTCCTCTAGTTCGTTTTTCAAAAAATAATGAAAAGTTAAATAACCACCACCACCCAGGAGAATACCCAGAATTGCAAAAACCAAGATAATTTCAATAAGGGTAAAGGCTTTTTTCATTCTTTTAAAGTTTACTAACTCCGCCAAGAAGATTGTAAATAGGCATAATTACTGCTAAAGCAATTCCAATGACAGCCAACCAAACCACTACCAGTAATAAGGGTTCAAGAATTACCGAAAGGTTTTTGGTGGAGATTTCATTTTTAGTTTCATACATTGCTCCAATGCTAAGCAGAGTTTTGCCTAGCTTACCGGAACGTTCAGCAAAGGAAATCATTTGTTGTAGAGTCACCGGCAGATACTTTTTGCTCTTGGGATAAAGCTTAAAACTCTCTTCAAAAGATTTACCCTCTACAATATTTTCTCTGAGATGCCTAGCAAGCGCCCGATACCCAGGATAATTCATTGCCTGTTCAAGCGAAGAAAGACACTCAGCTATTGGCATACCTGATTCAATAAGCGTACCTAAAATAAAACCAAAACGAGCAATCTCTATTTCGGCAATTACATTTTTTATAATTGGCAGATGCGAGATTAAAAATTGACCTACCACCTTGGTTTTAGGGTGGAAGAAAGTAAGATAAAAGAGTATTCCAAAAATAAAAAGAGCGCTGGGCACAATAATAATACCCTTTTTGCTTAAAAGATTACCAATGGCCAAAAGAATTTTGGTAGGCGTAGGTAAGGCCAGATTCATAGTAGTAAAGACCGTGGTTAGTTTTGGTAGAACAAACCAGGCTACTCCAATGCCAACCACGACTGCTATAATGAGTACGAGAGTTGGATACATCATTGCCGAGCGGATACGAGATTTAAAGAGTCTATCTTTTTCCTGTTGGAGGACTACTACTTTTAGATTTTCTGGTAGTCTTCCTGATTCTTCACCAATCCGAATTAGAGAGATAACATGGGGAGGTAGTAGATTAGTTTTAGCCAAGGCTTCAGAGATGGTAGCCCCTTTATCTAACTCAATTTTGAGAAAATCAATCACTTTTTTCATTCTATTTGAGCGCAATCCCTGACGGATAGCGTCCAGAGCTACAACAATATCCATACCCGAAGCAAGTAGCATTGTCAGATTATCTACAAAATAGTTTCTTTCTTCGCCAATACCAAATAGATTAATTTTTAGTTTTTCTTCTTTGGGTTTTTCAGAAGCCTTATATTTTATTTTTGTAATATTTGTCAAAGGAGTCATTTTAATCTTCTGGTGGTTGGGCCACCCTTAAGAGTTCTTCAATGGTGGTGATTCCCCTTTTAACTTTTTCCAGGCCGTCTTCGAAAAGAGAATGAGCGCCTTGTTTTCTAGCCAAGGCCCAGATTTGTTCACCTGAGGGATTTTTTAGAATTAATTCCTCCATCTCTTTGGTAATCTTTATAAATTCAAAAATTGCAGTACGACCACGATAGCCAGTCTCGTTACAAGATTTGCAACCTTTACTTTTATAGAGTGTAACTTTGTTGCCATTAAAATATTTTTTAGCTGAAGGCAAAATCTTAAGAAGATCTGTAATTGTAACTTCTTGACTGTAGCGGCAGTTTTCACAGAGTTTTCTTACTAACCTTTGAGCAATAATGACTTCTAGAGTAGAAGCTAGCAAGAATGGTTCTATACCCATATCCAAAAGACGCGGAATGGCGGTAGCAGCATCGTTGGAGTGAAAAGTAGAAAGAAGCAGGTGACCAGTTAGGGCTGCATTAACCGCAATCTCTGCTGTTTCTAAATCACGGATTTCTCCTACAAGGACAATATCTGGATCCTGGCGTACGATTGATCTTAATCCTTCGGCAAAGGTAAGGTTGGTTCGCGGATTGACTTGAATCTGGTTAAGTCCTTCTACTCGGTATTCCACCGGATCTTCTATGGTGGTAATATTCACTTCCGGCCTATTAAGGCTTCTTAGGACTGCATATAGAGTGGTAGATTTGCCCGAACCCGTAGGTCCAGTGACCAAGATCATTCCAAAAGGCTTCCGTGAGGCTTCTTCAAGAATGCGCTGATCTTCATAAGAAAGCCCTAGGTCATAGATATTATAACTTTTCACATACTCCGCAAGCATTCTAATGACCACTTTTTCACCATTGAGAGTAGGCACAATAGAGACTCTTAAGTCAGCAGTATGATCATCTTTGACATAGCGAATAGCGCCATCTTGAGCTGCATAATGTTCATCAATACGCAGATGCGCCTCCACTTTTATGCGATTTAAAATATTCTCATAGTATTCCTTAGGAATGCGACCAGCTTCTCTTAAGACACCGTCAATCCGAAAACGGATAACTACCTCTTTTTCCTGGGGTTCAAAATGGATATCAGAGGCATTAAAAGCTAAAGCATCTTCAATAATTTCCCCAATAATCTCGGGAGCAATGCGTTGATGGCTTTTAATAATCTCTACAAAGCGAGTAGCTAGTGGTTTACGATAGTGAATAAAGGAGGCCTCGATTTCCTCTGGCAGGCCATAGGCAAGTATTACTTTTTTGCCAGGAAATAAAGGTTTTAATTTGGCCAAGATCCCCTCAGCGCTAGGATTATCGGTGGCAACTACTACTTCTTTTTCATTTTCCAGATAAAGAAGCAGATGATATTTTTTAGCTAAACTTTCTGGAATCTTAAGTACCTGATCCCGAGAAGGTTGTCTTGCGCCAATATCTGCATAAACAACCCCAAAAGTTTCCGCAATTGCCTGACCCAGAAGGTCTTTTGTAATAATCTTTTCTTCTAAGAGATAATCAAGAAGCCGACAATGGTGAGTTTCGGCATACTCTTTAGCTGCTTTGACATCTTCTTCGGTAATATAGTTTTCCCGAAGAAGGATTTCTACTAATTTTTGATCCTCTAGATTGATACGCCCTCCTTTATTTGGTTATTAATCCTTCTTTAAGAAGCGATAAATATTTTTCACAATTTCGGCAATTGGGGTGTTAGATTTTACAAAATAATCATTGGCGCCCAGACTTTTGGCTTTATCTAGATCTTCTGATTGGCTTAAGTTAGAAGCAATAATCACGGGAGTTTTAGGATCTTTAACTCTGATGGTTCTTAAAACCTCGAAACCGTCTACCTCTGGAAGGATAAGATCAAGAATAATAAGATCAAATTTTTCTTTAGCAAGAATGTCTAATGCACTAGCGCCATCAAAAGCTACTTTTGTTTCGCAACCTTCTTTTTGAAGCTTTAACTCTAAAGCCCTGGCAATAGGCTTTTCGTCCTCAATGATAAAAATTCTCGGCTTAGTCTTTTCCACATTTATATTGTAGCAAGAGTTATCAGTTTTAACTAGTAGCGGCTAATCTATGTTATACTTTAAGTAAATGGAGATTAGAGCCTTTTTTGAAAATGATTTTTTTGTAGCCGTTATTGCCATCACCGCTCTTTTGGCTCTTGTCACCTATCTAGATGCAGCTAGATTTAAAATAAGCTATTATTTATACAGGAGGTTTATGTTAAAAAGAATTAGTCGGCTTCGCGATCATTTTATTGTTTTGGGTTATGGACGCGTGGGGAGTCATATAGTGAAAGAACTAGAGGCTGAGAAAGTGCCTTTTGTAGTGATTGATAAAGATCCCGTAAAGATAGAGAAATGTAGAGAAAAAAGGTATCTTTGCCTTGAAGGTGATGTGGCGGTGGATGATAGGTTGCTAAAAACAGCTAATATAAATGAAGCGCGGGCGGTGATTATTGCTTTTGGTAATGATGCAGATAATATTGCAGCAGCAATTTCTGTCAAGGCTCTGCGGGACGATGTTTTTACTGTGGCAAGAGCCAACGAGCAAGAGAGTGTGGATAAATTAGTCAAACTGGGTATTGATCGAATTGTTCAGCCTCATCAAATTGGGGGCTACCATATGGCTACCTACGCCCTTCGACCGGGCGTAATTGATCTTTTAGATGTGGTGATTGACAGTAATAGGGTTGATTTGCAAATAGAAGAGCTTTCGGTAACCAAGACAGCTAAAATTGTTGGTAAAAAAGCCTCAGAGGTGTTTACTTTGGGTTTGCCGCTGCTTTTATTGGCAGTTCGTACGGAAAACGGTAGTTTATTAATTTTGCCTAAAAAAGATTATGAAGTCAAAGCAAATGATAAGCTAATAGTTATGGGCTCGGATGAGATATTGGAAAGTTTTACTAAAGAATGGCTTTAAAAGAGCCAATCTTCTTTTAGTTTAGAATTGCCCTTGTCAAAAAAATAATATCTTGATAAAATTTATATAAATTTATATACCAATAGGGGTATTTTTAGCTTTTTAAAAAAATTCTTTAATTTAAGAACCCATGGAAAAGAGTTTTATTCTTCAGCAAAAAGAAGCGCTTGAAAAAGAGTTAAAAAGAATTAAAGAAGAAATCAAGATGCTTAAAGATTATCCTGATTTGGGTATAAGCACCGAAGATGCCTCTTTGGAACTAGAGGAATTTAACACCAATGTCTCTATAAAGAAAGAACTTGAAGAGACGCTAGAAGCTGTTCAAGAAGCGCTTTTTAGGATCGAGAAAGGCACCTATGGAATCTGTGTGAAGTGTGGCAATCCTATTGAGGAAGAAAGATTAAAGACGCTGCCTTATGCGACTCATTGTGCTACTTGCCAGATTAAGCTAAAGCATAAAATTAGATATTAAAAATTTTTGTTAAAATTTAAACAAAGAATGTGGCAGCGTCTTGCCTTTAGAAGAAGGTTGCCAAGCGCCAAAGTTTATATAGATGGTGCTAATGTTTTTTATTCGCAAAAGAAAATGGGTTGGTCGGTAGAGTGGGCAAAATTTTTACGTTGGGCGCGAGAACTTTGGTATCTCAAAGAGGTAAGATACTATGCGGCTTTCAAACCTGAAGACGAAAAAATGATTTCTTACCTTAATTATCTACAAACTCTCGGGATAGTAGTGGTTACTAAACCTCTTAAAGAGCTTAATATTCCCGAAGACCACCCCCTTGCCCAAGAGTATGGTTATTCGGTTATCCATAAAGCTAATTTTGACGTGGAAATTACTGCGGATATGCTTTTGGGTTGCGCTAAAGTTCGTAATTTAGTTCTTATCTCTGGTGACTCTGATTTTAGCTACCTTTTAAGTAAACTTAAGAATCTTGGTAAACAAACCCTGGTAATTGCTTCCCAGCAAACCCTTAGCCATGAACTCAAAAATATTGCCTCGCAAGTAATTTACCTTGAAGATCTAAAGCCAATTCTCGAGAAACAGCAGACCAGCTAAGTTCTCTTTTTAAATCCCTAATTCTTTATCAGAGAGTGCGTTGTCGCCAAAATCTGTTTCGCTGAGATTTTTCAGCTCATCATCAATAGCTTGAAGGTTTTGCTCAGCTTCTTTATCAAGCTCTGCCGGTGAGGTAGTTGGGCTAGGAGTTATGTTTGATTGTTGTTGTTCAAGAGGAATACTGGTGGGAATTTGGCTAGTAGGAGGAATAGTAGGTGTTTCCGAGACTTTTGTCTTCTTATAGATTAAGAAATAATAAGCAGCAATAAGAGCTAGGATTAGAATTAAGATAATAGCGACGATTACAAGTTTTTTATCTGAGCTGTTGGTATTCATTTTTACCCTCCAAATAAAAATTTAAAAATTTCATCTTTAAGGCATAATAGTCTCTGTAGCTGTAGGCGAAGGAGAGACCGATGTCATGCCTTCTCTAGTTCTTATTCTATTGCGAATCTGCTGGTGGAGATCCATAAGATCTTTTCTGATAATATTGACAAAGTAGTTTCTTATTTCAGCTGTGTCATCTCGAAAAGTTTTTAAGAGTTTGCGTGATTCAGCCAGTCTTTTAGCAAATTCTCCTTGAGATTTGCCGCAAGCATAGGATTGGCTTTCTTTTAATTTATTAATGAAGGCTGTATAGTCTCCTTCAGCTTTTTGGATTTTGGTCTCTACAGCAGAAATGTCAGCGGTCAATTTTTGAGTGTCAAATCCGCGTTCTTCTAGTCGGACAACAAACTTACTTAATCTGCTGACGAGATTTTTATAAGCCCTAAGATGTTTATCTTTGTTACTCTCAAAGCGATTAATTTTTTGAGCTATTTTTTCTTCAAGATTCTTACAGACGTTGTTTATGACCTGATTTCTTGTTTGGGTCTGGATGTTTGCCGGTTGATTTTGCGAAGAAGAGCCTGGTTGGTCTCCTGGAGAGGGATTTTCCACAGCCAAAACCTGATTGAGGCTTATAAGAAGAGAAAGCCCCAGAAGAAAAACAGATAACTTTTGGATAAACTTCATTTCACCTCCTTTTTATTAATATGGATGGCTTTTAAGAATATTTTAAATAAAGGTCTTTTTGTTTGTCAAAAAATCAATTAATTTCTCTTTGAATGAGCTGAATTTGGTTTTTATTTTTATTGAGGTCTAGTAAAACCGCATTAAAAATAAGAGGTTTTTCTTCAGTAATCTGGTGTTTTGCGGGTAGGCCGCTTAAGTAATGTTTTACCAAGGGTTCAAAATCTACTCCCAGACTACTCCACTTTTTACCTACCATCCCTACATCGGTAATAAAAGCTGTACCTTTAGGTAAGATCTTGGCATCAGCAGTAGGAATATGAGTATGAGTGCCTACTATAGCGTTGACCTTGCCATCCAGACACCAAGAGAATATGGCCTTTTCAGAAGTATATTCTGCATGAAAGTCAATAAGAACAAAATCAAATTTCCCCTTTTCGGTTTTTAGAATTCTCTCGGCACAAACCACAGGGTTTTCAAGATAGGAATAGTCAATTTCGCCCATAAGATTGATTACAAGAAGTCTTTGAGCGCGTAAGTTGAAAATAAGGTATCCACGTCCTGGTGCTTCTGAAGGATAGTTAGCGGGCCTCAAAATAGGAAATTTTGGGTCATTTAGTAGTTCAAGCTCTTTTTTGTTAGCCCAGACATGATTGCCTGAAGTAAAGATTTCTACCCCTGCTTCTTGCATAGCAAGCAATGTTTCTTTAGTAAAGCCTTTGCCAGCGGCTAAATTCTCAGCGTTAGCAACTGTAATATCAATTTCGTATTCTTTTTTTAAATCAGGTAGCAACTTGCTGACCGCCTCTCTGCCCGGACTACCTACAATGTCGCCAATAAATAATACCTTCATAGATTACCTCGCGTATTCAATAGCCCTTGTTTCTCTGATTACTGTAATCTTTATCTGACCAGGATAAACCATATCTGCCTCAATTTTATCAGCAATTTCTCGAGCCAGTTTAATAGCTGTCAAATCATCTATCTCTTCGGGTTTGACTAATACCCTTACTTCTCGACCGGCTTGGATAGCATAGCTTTTTTCCACCCCTTTAAAACTATTTACAATATTTTCTAGATCCTTCATCCTTTGGATAAACTGCTCTAGTGATTCTCTACGCGATCCTGGGCGTGCACCAGAAATAGAATCAGCAGCTTTCACAATGAAATCTTCAATATTTTGCGCTGGTACATCGTCATGATGACTTAAGATAGCTTGAATAATTCGCTCTTCAAATCCATATTTGCGAGCAATTTCTGCAGAAAGATGGTGATGGGGGCCAGGCACATCATGATCTACAGCTTTGCCAATATCGTGGAGAAGACCGGCGGTTTTGGCGATTCTAACATCTGCATTGAGTTCTTCTGCCAACATACCGGCAATGTTGGCTACTTCAATAGAGTGGTTTAATTGATTCTGGCCATAGCTGGTTCGGAATTTTAAGCTGCCAAGAATTTTAATGATTTCCGGGGGTAAGCCTGAGATTTTTGTCCGAATCGCTGCTTCTTCTCCTGCTTTACGAATCTCTGTTTGGACTTCTTCTTGGGTTTTTTTCACTACTTCTTCAATTCGTGCCGGATGAATACGACCATCTTTAATAAGCTTCTGCATAGCAATAGCCGCAATATGTCTTCTTAAAGGGTCAAAAGAAGAGAGGGTGATGACATCGGGAGTTTCGTCAATAATCACATCTACACCCGTAGCCCTTTCAAAAGCCTGGATGTTTCTTCCTTCTTTTCCTATAATTCTTCCTTTCATTTCTTCTGAAGGAATGTTGATGGTTGTGGTAGTGGTTTCTACAGTCTGTTCAGAGGCAATTCTTTCAATTATGGTTGCCAAAATCTTTTTTGCTTCCATTTCAAATTCTTCGTCATAGCGTTTTTTAAGATGAAGAAGTCTTTTGGTGAGGTCTTCTTTACTCTCTTTTTCCACCAAATCTAAAAGAATTTTTTTTGCCTCTTCTTTTGAGAGTTTAGCAATACGCTCTAAAGATTCTTCTTGTTTGGCCCGAATCTGTCTGAGCTGCTCTTTCATCTCTTCGATCTTTTCTTCTTTAGCCTTAAGCGCCTTTAACTCTTCATCCAGATTTTCTGCTCTTCTATCTAAACTTTTCTCTCTTTCTCTAAGAGAGCTTTCTAACATTTTTAGTTCTTTCTCTTTTTCCCGTAGCTCTGCTTTAACCTCTGAACGTAATCGTTCAGCTTCTTCTTGAGCTTTCTTGAGTAGTTGGGCCTCTTCTTTTTCTAGTTTGGAAAGTGCCTTTTTTTGTTCTTCGCGAAAGCTTTTTTGTTGTCTGAGCCAAAAGAGGTGGCGTACTGCATAGCCACCGCCTACTCCCAAAGCGAACATAGCCAAAATTATGATAGTATTCATTTTGACTCCATTTATTTGTCAAAATAATAAAATTAAATCTCATTTGATTAATACCATTATACCCCTAAAACATCCTTCAGGTCAAATTTCTCAGGTTTGATTTGACCATTGGCTTTTTTTCCTCTATCCTAAAAATATAAAGTAATAACAATGGACATAGAACCAATAAGACCAAAAAAGTGGCTATATATAATTCCAATTGTAATAGTCTCTTTGCTTTTAGGCGGGGGATTTTATTATTTTTACTCTTTTAATAAATCCTCTACACCTCTCTTTTCGAAGCCAGAAAATATTGTTTCCACTCCCGGTAGACTGGCAATTACCGCTTTACCTCCCAAAACTTCGCCTCAACCCGCTACTTATAATGTTCAAGCAGAAGATAATCCTGCTGTTGACGCTAAACTTTCTAGTCAGCTTAATGCTTTTCTTTCTTACTTTGGCAAGAGCAGCGAGGAGATTGCCAAACTTATAGATACTTTGGATAGCCTAGATTTAAACAAAGATGAGTTACTTAAAGAAGCAAATAAGTAAAATTATTTTTCCTTCAATTTTTCTGGTGTTTTTACTACTACCAAGCCTCGTTTTATTGGCTGACGAATCAGCCTTAGAAGCCGAGATTCAACAGGCTTTAAACAGCTATAGAAAAGCCACTATAGACCAGAAATCTTCTTATCTTAAACTCTTTTTAAATAAATTTCTTGAAAGTCGTTTGGTAGCGGTGGCGCGGGTTAAATTAGAAATTCAGAATACTAGAAGAATTGGTGGCAGTGATAAAGAAGAATTAATATCCGAGGCAGACAATCTTCTTGCCACCATTAAACAGAAAAATAAGAAAGTAGAAGAAATAGGAGACTTAGAGAATCTAAAGAAAGAAGTGGAAGATATTTATAATTTAAAAATTTTTGCTCAGGCCCTTCCTAGTCTTTACATAAAACTGATTGTTGCTCGCACAAACTATGAGCTTGCAAAAGCCACCTTAATTTTAGGCAACCTTGAACAAAAACTTAATACTGATGAAGCTTTAAAGACCAATACGCTTGTAATTGAAAAAACCAACGATGCTAAAGCTCTTATTAACGAGACTAAACAGAAAACTGATTCTATTCTTTTAGATCTTCAAAAATTAGCAGAAAACAAAGAAAAGACAGCCACTGATTTAGCCAACCTTAAAACCAAAGTTAGAGAATTAAAGATCAATGAAAATCGCTTGCTTGAACTACTCAAAGTCCTTGCACAGATTTTACAGAAAAGCAATTACTAATATCAAACAAAAATGACTACTAACAAAGATAGACCCAGACCTCTTGTTTTGGTAATTCTAGATGGCTTTGGCTTGGGTTATGCTTGGCATGGCAATGCAATGCTTGAGGCGCGTCTTGTTAACTTTAAAAGCTATTGGTATCGGTTTGCCCACGCAATTTTGCAGGCTTCAGGCGAAGCTGTAGGGCTACCTCCGCGCACGCAGGGTAATTCAGAGACAGGTCATTTAAATCTAGGGGCAGGCAGTATTGTTCGTCAAGATTTTGGTTATATTTCTCATTTTATTGAGACAGGTGATTTTTTTAAAAACCCCGTACTTTTAGGGGCGCTAGAGCATACCAAAAAGTATCAAAGCAAACTACATATTTTAGGACTGCTTTCTGACGGCGGTGTTCATAGTCATTACTCTCATCTTTTTGCACTGCTTGATTTAATTGTAAGAGAAAAATATGAAAGAGAGGTGGGTTTGCATATTTTTCTAGATGGTCGAGACACCCCGCCCACTTCGGCTCTTTCCTACATAAAAATGCTGGAAGAGAAAATAAAATCTCTACCTAATGTACGCATAGCCAGTGTATGCGGTCGTTACTATGCTATGGATAGAGACAGAAGATGGCAGCGAACTTCTAAGGCCTGGCAGGCGATTGCTCTAGGTGTTGGTTTACAAGCTAAAAACGCTAGAGAAGCAGTGGAGAAGGCATATGGAGCCGGTTTTACGGATGAATTTGTGCCCCCAACAGTAATTGTTGGTGAAAAAGAACAGCCTTTTACGGTGGCAGATAACGACGCTTTTATCTTTTTTAATTTTCGACCAGATAGAGCCCGGCAGCTGACTGCCACTTTTATTAAACCCAATTTATCTGAAATGCAGATTACCAAAACTTTCAATAATCTCTATTTTGCTACTTTTGTTTTATATCACGAATTTTTTCCTGCAAAAGTGGTTTTTCAACCAGAAAAACCCAAGGTCACTTTAGCAAAGGTTCTTTCGGATCATGGTTTTTCGCAGTTTCATATTGCTGAAACCGAGAAGTATGCCCATGTTACCTATTTTTTCAACGGTGGTAACGAAAAACCTCATCCAAATGAAGAGTGGCAGCTTATTCCCTCGCCAAAAGTGGCTACCTATGATCTAAAACCAGAGATGTCGGCTTTTCTTATTACCAAGGCTGTTAAGGAAAGACTTAAACAAAAGAAAGATGATTTTATTTTGATTAATTACGCCAACGCAGATATGGTGGGTCATACTGGCAATTTTTCAGCAGTAGTAATTGCCTTACAGGTCTTAGATGTCTGCCTGCGAACTCTTACTTTAGCGGTCTGGCGGGCTGGAGGAGAGGTTTTGGTAACAGCCGACCATGGCAATGCCGAGGAGATGATTAGTATACGTTCTGGTTTTCCGCATACTGAACATACTGCAAACCCTGTACCTATTATTTATCTTTCTAGAACCAATCATCGACCTTTTCGACCTTTTGGTATTCTTGCTGATGTAGCACCCACCATTTTAGAGATTTTGTATATTCCTCAACCGTCGGAGATGACTGGCGTAAGTCTATTTCGGCCACTACCGGCAAATCTAAATCTTAGAAGTGTTGGTCCTAAAGAGACGCAGAAAATTAGCAATTCTGAAAATGTTATAATAAATCTTAAAGATCATGACACCTCTTAAAGAAATGTTAGATTTATTAGCAGTTGGCGATGTAACCTTAGACCACTTTTTGTTACTCTCTGAAGAAACAAAATCCGAGTTTACAGAGATAAGGAGGAGTAAAGAAGAGTTTTGTTTTAATTATGAAGCAAAAATTCCGGTAGAACGAATTGTAGAATCAGTAGGCGGGAACGCAGCTAATGTGGCAGTAGGAATTAGCCGATTAGGCTATAAGGTAGCTTTAAAGACTCACTTGGGAAACGATGCCAATGGTAAAAAAATCTTGGAGACTTTAAAAAAAGAGAAGATTGATACTTCGTTTTTTTACATAGATTTTGATTTACCCACCAATAACTCTACCATCATTTCTCTTTTTGGCGAAAGAATAATCTTTTCTTTTCATCAAAAGAGGAGCTATTCTTGGCCTACTGCTTTACCTCAAGCTCGCTGGTTCTTTTTAACTTCAATGGGAGAGGGTTTCTTAAAGATTTTGCCTCAGATTATTAAGTATCTTAAAAAGACTCAACCTAAAGTAGTTTTCTCGCCTGGCAGTTATCAATTAATATTGGGAGTGGAGACTTTTCGAGAGTTGCTTAGTTTGACAGAGCTAATTATTATGAACAGGGAAGAGGCAGAGATTTTTCTTGGTAAAAAAGCGGCACCTAAAGAACTGCTTCAAGGTTTAAGAGACTTAGGACCTAAAATCAGCGTCATTACTGATGGCAGGAAAGGCGCCTATCTACTCTCAGAGACGCGGGGTTTTTGGATTGATCTGGTAGATAAACGAGAACGAAGAGAGGCTACTGGCGCTGGTGATGCCTTCTTAAGTGGTCTACTTGGGGGATTAATGGAGGGATTAATGTATGAAGAGGCTATGCTTTGGGGAATGTTGAATTCTGCGAGCGTTGTCCAAGAAATTGGCGCTCAAAAAGGTTTACTGACAAGAGCGGTTATGAAAGAATTAGCTAAAAAAAGTGAACCCACAATTAGTTACTTTTAAAATAAAAAGGAGGTGAATATGGCTATAAAACTTGCGATCAATGGCTTTGGTAGAATTGGGCGTACCGCTTTTAAGGTAGCCTCATTCTTTGAACAAGTCCAAGTAGTAGCCATTAACGATCTAACCGATACTAAAACCCTGGCTTATCTACTAACTCATGATACCGCTTATGGACGTTGGCAAAAATCAGTCTCTTTTGATGAAAAAAATTTGATTGTTGAAGGCAAACCTATTCCTGTTTTCGCAGAAAAAGATCCTAGTAAACTTCCTTGGGCAGCTTTTGGGGTAGATGTAGTTATCGAATCTACCGGAAGATTTACTTCTTTAGAGGGTGCTAGTGCTCATCTGACTGCCGGTGCTAAAAAAGTGGTGATTTCGGCTCCCGCTAAAGATGGTAAGATTCCTACCAAAATCATTGGCATCAATGACAGTAGTTTTGAAGGTGCTACTATTATTAATAATGCTTCCTGTACCACTAACTGCATTGCACCCATTATGAAGGTTCTTGAAGAGAATTTTGGTATCGAGAAAGCACTTATGACTACAGTCCATGCTTATACTGCCGATCAGAATCTTCAAGACGGTCCTCATAAAGACTTACGGCGCGCTCGTGCAGCCGCGGCCAATATTGTACCTACCACCACTGGCGCCGCCATCGCCACTACTGAAGCTCTACCTTCTCTAAAAGATAAATTTGATGGTTTAGCGATCAGGGTGCCTGTAATTGTTGGCTCGCTTTCCGATATTACCGCCCTCCTGTCGCGTAATGTCAGCGTGGAAGAGGTTAACCTTGCTCTTAAAAATGCTGCCAACACTACCCTCAAAGGAATCCTTGCAGTCAGCGAAGAACCGCTGGTCTCTGCAGATATTGTGGGTAGTCCTGCCTCAGCTATTATTGATCTTTCGCTGACAAAAGTCATAGGTGGCAACCTTGTCAAAGTGGTAGCCTGGTATGATAACGAGTGGGGTTATTCTTGCAGATTAATAGAGATGGCTATTAAATTTGCCAGCGCTGCTTAGGAACGAGTTATTTTTCCATTTCAAAGACTGCATCTCTCGGTTTTCTGCCTGCTAATGCCTGGATAATATTTTCTGCTGCCATTTTTGCCATCATCTCTCGGGCTTCAATGGTAGCGGAAGCAATATGGGGTGTAAAGACAATATTGGGAAGTTTAGTAAGACCTGCTACAGGATGAGGTTCAAACTCATAGACATCAATGGCGGCTCCGGCAATTTGGCCATCCTTTAGTGCTTGATAGAGGGCTTTTTCATCAACTACCGGTCCCCGCGAGGTATTAATGAGATAAGCAGTTCTCTTCATTAATTTAAATTCGGGTTTGGAAATAAGGTGATAGGTTTCCGGTAGCAGGGGTACATGCAAACTGACAAAATCGCTTACTTTTAAAAGCTCATTTAAAGAAAGATAGCGCGCTTCGAACATTTCTTCAAACTCTTCATTTCTTTTCACATCATGATAGACTACCCTCATATGGAATCCGGAGAAAGCCATTTGGGCAAGATAAGCTCCAATACGACCTAATCCTACAATACCAAGAATTTTGTTATAAAGCTGGGTTCCCAAGAAAAGCATTGGCTCCCACTGTTTATAGCGACCCGCTCTTACAAAGCGATCTCCCTCTACAATATGGCGACAGACCGCTAAAATCAGCCCCATTGTATGTTCAGCTACGGTCTCTGTAAGTATACCTGGGGTGTTGGTAACCCAAATTTTGCGTTTTTTGCAGGCTTCTAGATCAATATTGTCATAACCTACTGCATAATTGGCAACTATTTTTAAATTTGGTCCAGCAGCCTCTAAAACCTCTTCATCAATTTTTTCCGTAAGGAGCGATAAAATTGCCGAGGCACCTTTGACTTCTTTTAATAATTCTTCTCGACCAATTTTCCGTTTTTTAGGCCAGACTTTTAGCAAGAACCCCTTTTTTCTTAGCATTTGAAGACCTATTTCAGGAATTTGACGTGTAACAAAGACTAATTTATTTTTTCTTGCTGCCATTCTTACCCCTTTCTTTCTAATTTTTTGATTCGTCTTAAATGTTTCTCTGCTTTAGAAAAGGGAGTGTTAAGCCAAACATTAATTATAGGTTCTAGTTCCTCTTCTTTAATAAGAGAAGCGGGTACTACTAAGATATTAGCATCATTATCCCAGCGACTTCTTCTGGCCACTTCTTGATTCCAAACCAAGCTAGCTCTAACAAAAGGATAACGATTGGCAGCTATTGTCATTCCTTCGCCCGAACCACAAAAAAGCATTCCTATTCCTAAACCCTCGCTCACTCTTTGGGCTACCTTATGAGCAAAATCAGGATAATCATCTTCCGGATTGAAAGTATAAGCACCCATATCCTTTACCTTGAGATTCTTGTTGATAAGAAAACGCTTGGCTTTTTCTTTCAGTCGTAATCCTCGATGGTCTGCTCCCAAAAAAATAGTTTTTTGTAGAAAGCTACCCTTAGTCATTTTAGGGAGCTTCTTCTCTTACTTGCTCTTGCTTACGAATTGAGGGTTCGGGAATAATAAAGGTAGAGGGTTCTACAGAGGGCATAAGAGATGTTTGCTTCTGGCTGGAAAGATAGACTATAGTTTTTTTATATTGAATGTCTCTAAGTGTCCAACCAACAATAAAGGCAATGATCATTACTGTAAAAAGAATGGTAATCAGAATTAACCATTTAGCAAAACCTTCAATTTGATAATTAGTCATCCTTTTTTAAGTATAACTTGTTTCTCTTTTTTAATTCAAGTTGTGACTTTTAGGCTTTATTTATTGATCCAAAAAGGGCTATTTTGTTCATTACCACTTCTTTAATAGCATGGGCTGCATAAGTTAGATACTCTCGAGGATCTTCGCAATCAGGATGTTCTCTTAAATACTGTTTTATAGCCAAGGTAGCTGTGTGTTTTAAGTCAGTATCAATGTTTACCTTGCTAATTCCTAAGCTAATTGCTCGTTCCATATCCTCTGGTTTGGTTCCTGAAGCGCCATGGAAGGCCAAAGGCATCTTTAATCTTTCATTAATAGTTTTTAGGAGCTCAAAGTCTAGCTTTTCACCAGGTTGTGGTTTACCATGAGCATTGCCAAAAGAGACAGCCAAAACATCCACCGCGGTCTCTTTTACAAATATTTCTGCTTGCGCAGGGTCCGTATAGACAATCTTTTTTTGGAGAATATAGTCCTCCTCACCCGCTACCCTGCCGACTTCTCCTTCAATGCTGGCTCCTTTCAAATGGGCGAATTCTGCCAGTTCTTTAGTTTTTTTCAAATTAAACGAGAAGGGTAATGCCGAGTAGTCCATCATAATAGAGGTGAAACCAATATCCAGGAGCTCTTTAGCTGTAGCCGGATCTTCACCGTGATCAAAGTGAAGAGCTACAGGAATTTTAGAAGTCTTGCAAAGCGTCACCAACATTTTTGCAAATTTACTAAGCCCTGTCATGCGCAATGTCTTTTCAGTTACTTGTAAAATAAGAGGCGAATTTAACTCTTCAGCAGCTTCTAAAACCGCCTGCGCAAAGAGGGTATTAGAAACATTAAAAGCCCCTACTGCGTATTTTTCGCTATAAGCTTTTTTTAAAATGGGTTTTAATGAAACTAACATTTTAATCTACTAACTCCTCAATAGCTTCTAAGATTGCTTCTTTATCTAATCGAAAATGATGCCAAAGCTCCTTTGGTTCTCCCGAAGTACCAAAACTATCAAACACAGCTATTCTGGAAAATTTTATTTTCTCTTCAAAACGAGCCAGAACTGTCAGTATGCTTTCGCCAAAACCACCACTTGCCTGGGCTTCTTCAACGGTAAGAACCCGTCCTGTTTTGCGTGCTGAGTTAAGGATTGTCACTTCGTCTAGCGGTTTTATAGTGGGCATATGTATTAGTTCCACATCAATTTTGAGATCGAAGAAAGCTTCTTTTGTTGCTGCAAGAGCTTCAGATAGAAGAGCGCCAGTTACAAAGAGGGAAACTTCACTACCTTCTTTAAGAAGCTTAGCTTTGCCAAATTGGAAGTCAAGAGGGGCAATTTCCGGAAGGTCTGCTCTAGCGATTCTTATATAGAATGGTCCTTTAAGCTTTACAGCGGCAAGGATTGCTTCTTTGGTTTCTGAAGCAGTGGCAGGTGCAATAATGTTTATGCCGGGTATTGCTTTTAAAATAGCAATATCTTCTAACATTTGGTGGGAAGCGCCATCCGCACCTACATTTAAACCCGCATGGGTGCTAATCAATTTGACATTGGCCCGGCCAATACCCAGCTGCAGACGAATTTGGTCTAGACAACGTGGAGGTACAAAAGCTGCAAAGTCAGCAACAAGTGGAATAAAGCCTTCAGCGGCCAGACCAGCTGCTACCGCAATCATATTTTGTTCGGCGATTCCGCATTCAATATAACGCTCTGGATACTTTTTTTTAAACTCGTCTACTTTTGTAGAATTGGCTAAATCACCAGAAAGCACTACTACTTTTGGTTCTCTCTTTCCCAAAATTTCTAAAGCCTCTTTAATACCCTCCCTGGGGTTTTTATAAGAAAAATTTTCAATGCCCAAAAAAGATCTAGTCATCTGCAATGGCTTTACTTAATTCTTCTTTAGCTTTAAGAAATATTTCTTCTGTTAGGGGTTTAGCATGCCATTCGTATTTATTTTCCAGAAAGCCGATACCTTTACAGGCAGTAGTTTTAGCAATAATTATACCCGGTAGTCTAATATTTTCAAAAGCATGAAAGAGGCTTTCAAAATTATGACCATTGGCAAAGCGACAATCAAGTCCAAAAGCCATGAATTTTTTCTCAAGGGGTTCCATTTTACTAATTGCAGAAGTATAGCCGGAGTTTTGAATGTCGTTCTTATCAAGAATAAAAAGAATATTGTTTAATTGATGAGTTTTACTAAACATAAATGCTTCCCAAACTGAGCCTTCCTGTAGTTCGCCGTCAGAAATGATACAAAACACTCGCGGAGATTTTATTTCTTTTAATTTAGGATTCTTGAAATTTGCAACCTCTGGATACTTAAGAAGAAGGGCTTTTGCTATTCCGCAAGCAACTCCTATTCCTTGTCCCAAAGAACCGGTAGTAGCTTCTACTCCGGGCAGACTCCTGGCAATTGGATGACCTTCCAGGGGGCTACCTAATTTTCTTAAACTTTTAAGCATTGAAATCTCAAAAAAACCTGCTAAAGCAAGGACTGTATAGAGAGCTGGTGCGGTGTGTCCAGGGGAGAGTATTAGTCGGTCACGTCTTTCCCACCAGGGATTTTTTGGCAAATACCGCAGAATTCCTCCGAAATAGAGAGTTACTAAGATATCCGAAAGACTCAATGAGCCTGCTAGATGTCCAGAACCCGCCTGAAAGAGGCTTTCTAATATCAGCAGTCTTGTTCTTTTTGCTAATCTTTTTAATTCTTGCATATCTTTAGTTTAGCAAAGTTTTTAAGGAAAAATCAGTAAAAATCTTCTCGCTTTTGTTTTTCAAGCTTGAGGTTGACCGCCGGTTAAAAAAAAGATATACTAAAATCATAAAATGAAGCCAGTGCATCTTCAGAAAATTATTAAAGAGGTTAGAGATGCCTTTAGGTGTCCGCAATGCGGCAAGAAGTTTCCTCTAAAGAATATTGAGTTTAAAGGCAGTGTTGGCGGACTTTATTTTCTTACAATGCGTTGCACCAACCATGTACCGGTTGCAGTGATGGTGAGGGTTTCTGACAAAGAAGGAGAGTTGAAGTTTGAGCAACAAGTAGAGATTACCGAAAATGATGCTTTGGATTTTGGTCGGGCTATTGAAAGATACGAAGGGCGCCTAAGCGACCTTCTCTGACCCAGATTGAATTTAAAAAGGTAAAAAATAGAAAGGTTTAGCTGTGGAAAGAATTCTTCTTTCAGGAAAAAAACGGGAGATTTTTGGAAAAAAATCAAAGACTTTAAGAAAAGCAGGTTTTCTGCCAGGTATTGTTTATGGCCACGGTTTTAAAAACCTAGCCATTCAAGTAGCTAAAGAGGAATTTTTAAAAGTCTATCGTCAGGCAGGTTCCTCTTCTTTGATTAATCTCTCCATAGATGGCCATCGGCCAATTACAGTACTTATTCATGATGTTTTTAAACATCCTGCTAAAGATGAGGTTTTACATGTTGATTTTTATAGAGTGCGTATGGATGAAGAGATTCGCACAGAGATTCCTCTAAAGCTAGTAGGTGAGGCCCCTGCAGTTACCGAGCTAGAAGGGACTCTTGTTCAGAATCATGATACTTTAGAGGTGGAAGCCTTACCTTCGGCCCTGGTGCCAGAAATAGAGGTAGATGTTTCTTCTTTAAAAACTTTTGAAGACCAAATAAGAGTAGCAGATCTTAAATTGCCCGAGGGCATTAAGGTTTTATATGATCCAGAGGAGGTTTTGGTTTTTGTTACACCACCTAGAAGTAAAGAAGAACTAGAAGCACTAGAGACAGTTACACCAGCCAAAGAAGAAGCAGAGCTTGTAGAGGAATTGAATCGTCAAGAAGAGGCCCAGTCTTCAGCAGAAGAAACTAAAGATGAAGACAAGAAAGAAGACTCCTAAGAGCTTCTTTATCAAGGTCTTTGGTTGTCAACAGAACTGGCATGATGCGGATCACATTAGCTTCTTCTTAAGAAGTCTCGGTTTAGAAGAAAAAGAAGAGAAAAACGCGGATCTGCGGATTCTTTTAGCTTGTTCAGTCAGACAACACGCAGTAGATAGACTGCACGGGCTTATTTATAAATGGCGGCAAGAAGAGAATCCTCCTTTCATAGTTATTTTAGGATGTATCCTTGAGGTCGATAAGAAATTTTTTACAAAAGAGGGGGTTTATGTTGAGGAGTTGAAAAATTTTCCTAAACTACTTGCCCAGATTTTAGAGAGACCAAATGTAGAGGAGTCTCAAAGTTGTCTTTTTAGAGAGCCTTTGCTTTCAAAAAGTCACAATCGCAATCTTTATTTTCTGCCCATCATCGAGGGATGTAATCGTTTTTGCACCTATTGTGCTACTGCTTATACCCGTGGCAGGCAGCGCTCGCGACCTCTACAAGAGGTTTTAGAGGAGATAGATCTTGCTAGTAAAACCCAGGTTAAAGAAGTAATGTTTTTGGGCCAGATAGTTACTGCCTACGGTCGAGATCTTGTTCCTAGAACCAGTTTTGCCGAATTGCTTTCATTAGTATTAAAGCGACCAGGTAATTTTCAGATTAGTTTTCTCTCGCCTTATCCCTCAGACTTTGATGATCAACTGATAGAAGTCCTCGCCTCTTCGCCAAGAATTAAAAGAGTCTTTCATTTGCCACTACAATCCGGTGATGATGAGATTTTAGCCAAGATGAATAGGGGTTATACGAAAAAAGAGTATTTAGATATTGTTCGTAAGATTAAAACCAAAATGCCTGATGCTCAGCTAACTACGGATATTATTGTAGGTTTTCCCGGTGAAAGTGAAGAACAATTTCAGCAGACGGTGGATGTTTGTAAGCAAGTCGGTTTTGTCAAAGCTTTTATAGCTCAATATTCTCCCCGACCCGGCACCTATGCTTTTCAACACTTTAAGGACGATGTGCCTAAGATAGAGAAAAATCGGCGTTTCCACTTGTTGGATCGCTTAATCAATAAAAAGGAGAGCTAATTTTTTTCTTTGGGTTTTTTTAGAAGATTTGTAAGATCAAGAAATTTATGACCTTTAAGTTTTTCTGGTAAATACTCTTGTTTCTCAAAACCTTCTGTGCCCGGCCATTTGTAAGTGCCATAACCCAGATCCTTCATGAGCTTGGTGGGAGCATTTCTTAAAAGAAGCGGAACGGGTTCATCAGGAAAAAGTCGAGCCGCTTCTTTAGCTTTCATTAAAGCATCATATGCGGCCCGCGATTTTTTTGTGAGAGCTAGATAACAGGTAACATGAGCAAGGTTGATAGCGGCCTCAGGTAAACCTACTTTTTCCACAGCTTGAAAGGCTGCCACCGCAAGCAATAAAGCTTTAGGATCAGCTAGACCTACGTCTTCTGAGGCAAAAATGATCATCCGGCGGGCAATAAAAAGTGGATCCTCACCAGCCTCAAGCATACGCGCAAGATAATAAAGGGCGGCATCTGCATCTGAACCACGCATTGATTTTATGAAAGCGGAGATAGTGTTATAGTGGGCTTCGCCAGCTTGGTCATAGACCAAAGCCCGATGTTGAAGAGTCTTTATAATCTCTTTTTGAGTGATTAGTTTGCGCGGAGAGGCTAAAGCCACCGCTATTTCTAAGACATTAAGCAGTAAACGGGCATCACCGCCAGCGCTTTGAAGAAGAATTTCTTTGGCTTTTTCCTCAAGCTTAATATTTAGTTTACCTAGTCCTCTTTCTTCATCTGTTAATGCTCTTTTTAAGATCTTTGCGAGCGCTTTTTTATCTAGCTCTTTTAAGACAAGAGTACGAGTTCTAGAAAGAAGAGGACCAATAACCTCAAAAGAAGGATTTTCAGTAGTGGCACCAATAAAGATAATAACCCCATTCTCTACGTAGGGTAGAAAAGCATCTTGTTGGCTTTTACTAAAATGGTGGATCTCGTCAATAAAAAGAATGGTTTTCCTCCCTAACTCGAAGTTCTTTTTAGCCTCTTTAATGATTTTTCTCACCTCGCCAGTACCAACACTGACAGCCGAAAGGGGAATAAAATAGTAGCCACTGGCTTTGGCGATTAGTTGAGCTAGAGTAGTCTTACCAGAACCCGGCGGGCCCCAGAAAATTAAGGAGGGCAGTGTTTTGGTTTTTAAGAGGCGAGTAATAAGACCATCAGGGCCTATAAGATGTTCTTGACCTACAAACTCGCTAAAATCTTTCGGCCGCAGGCGCTCCGCAAGCGGTACTTGATTTTTAGAAAAAAGTGTTTCCATTTTGGTTTTAAATATAGCATTTTTTGGTTTTTGTTTGGAATAGGGTTCTTTTAAATTTGGAGATATTTTTGGGATAATGGTTTAAAAGAGGATGCTAAAAAAATTTTTACTCAATATATTTTTTCCTGGACTACTTTTTTCTACATTTGGTATTGCTTTTTTAGAATTTTATAACCATACATGGCTCTATCCTACTGCTGATTTAAGTAGGCGAGCAAGTCTTTTTATTAATAGCTTTCCTATGGGTGCCGAAATTATTCTAAATGGAAAGCGCTTAGAAGAGAAAACTCCGGTAAGGCTTTATGATTTACCTCCTGGGGAGATCGCGTTGGAATTTACTTTAAAAGGTTATCTGCCAGTTAAAAAAACTGTTCAATTACTTGCCAATGAGGATAATCGAGTAGAAGTAGTCTTGGAAAAAGAACTACCGGAGGCTAGAGAGGAGTTTTTGGTTTATGTGGCTACTCGTAAACTACCTGTTTATTCTGCCCCAAAAGAAGAGCAACCGCTTTTTTGGGTTAACTATAAGGAACAGCTTAAAGTTAAAGAGGTGACAGCTGATGGTTTATGGTACAAGGTAGATTATTCTGGTAAAGAAGGTTTTGTAAAAACCAATGCACCTTTAAGCCGCAAACCTCTGTTCGTCCACCCACTTTATAACGAAGATGTCTCTCTTGCCCAGATTCAGGTATTTGTCTATGGTTATCTGCCTAAGGAGATTAACTTTTTAAGTCGAGTCACTGAATTTAAATCTCTGATAGAGCCAGCCTTAAAAAGTGTCGAAGAGTTTCACAATTCTCAGTTTTTAGGCGAATCAAAGATTAGCTTTGAGATAAAAAACTTAATTGAGGGCGCTTCTTATGCTGATCTTATCTCCGGTTTTAAAAATAGTCCGGCGGCTAGTTATATTTACGTTAATTCTCTTTTTCAGGATTTGCTTGCCAGGCTTGATTTTACTGCTCCTCAAAAAGAGGCTTTTTATTTACAGTTAATTATTGTGCCCGCTTTTATCTTAAGCGAGAGAAAAGAATCAATTCTTGAGGTTTACAACGATTTGAGTAAAGATTCTCAGGGAAAACATCTCATACTCCTTTCTGAGGACTTACTCTTAGAATCTACACCTTACCAGAAAGAGAATATTCTTTATGCGGCAATAGCCAGAAGTTTCGGAGTTTATGCTCCTTTTGGTAACGAAGAGGTAAAAGTAGATGTGCCTCTTGAAAAACGCAAGATTCCCTCGGAGATTTTAAAACAATTAGGTATTAACCCCGAGGTGCTTAGGCAAAGATGAAAATAAAAAAACTTTTTAGTCTGCTTTTTAATCTCTTTGTTATCATCATTTTTGCTAGTCTGCTGATTGCATTCTGGCATTTTCAGATCCATCCCATTTTAAATGGTGCGCTTATTATTGAAAGCCAACCGGGACACGCTACAGTGACAGTAGACAATAAACGATTTTTAACCCCAACGGTGATCGCTCCCCTTCCTTTTGGTTGGCATAGGTTAACTCTAAGCAAAGAGAATTTTCTTCCACAATCTAAAATGGTTTTTCTTTTACCTTTTCAGAAGCTTCATCTTAATTTTCGTCTTAAGGGAGCTACAGCTACACTAATAGTCAATTCTTTGCCTAACCAAGCAGAAGTTTTTCTTAATGATAAATTTTTAGGTAAAACGCCAATGGAAGGTTTTAGCGTGGAGGCCGAAAAAGAGCTAAAAATCAGCTGTTATAAGGATGGTTTTCTTAAGAGAGAAGAAAAAATTCTTCTCCAAGAAGGGGAACAAAAGGTGGTTTCTTGTCAACTTATCCCTCACAATCTTCTTTTTATTCGCGATGGCTTCTTATATTTAGCCTCTTTTGATGGTAGCAATCTTAGCAAGATAAGCGAGGAGACGGTTTTTGGAAAACACGCTTTCTTCTTTGGTGACCAGGAACATATTCTTTTTTTGAAGAAAGAGATAAAGAGAGAGAAATTGCCTGCCGAAGAACAAGAGATTGTGAGCGAAGTTGGGTTGCCTGCAATCTTTGACATAAAAACCAAGAGACTTTCAGTGCTTCTTGAAAAACCAACAGCAAGTATAGTACCCTCTGTCTCCCATCAGTTAGCCGCCATTATTGAAGCTAAGCGCGAAGTGGGTAGCAGCGACTATCGGCCAAGCGGAAGAGTCTATCTTCTGGAGCTTCCTAATCTTCCGCGTCTCTCGTTCTTATACGAAATAGATCAGCCTGTTGAAGAAATTCTTTTTTCTGGTGATGACAAATATCTTGCGGTTATCACTGCTAACAAGCTGGTTATTTTGGATGTAGCTAGTCGTCAAAAAATTTTTGAAAGCACTTTTCCTAAAATGCCTTTTTTGGATAAAAAGATTCCTTATTTTGCCTGGAGTAAAGATTCTCAGTTCCTCTTTTATGCCCCTGTCTTTATTGCCTTGTTTGCCAGCGATGAAGAGAAGAAGCAATTTGCCAAGTCTTTTCCAGATGGAATGATTCACTTTCTCAGTTTTTCTCTTGCCGAAAAAAGACTTAAAACCCTCTTTAGCACTAAAACCTCTTTTTTTCCTCTCTCCTATTTCTCTCTTCTCTCTTTTGATAGTCAAAAACTCCTTTATAAATCAGCCCGGCGAGATAAAGCTCAGACTGCTGCCTCTGAGTTAAAGATTGAGGATTTTAATTTCTACTTAAAAGATCTTAATAATAACAGCGAAATAGTGGTTTTGCCGGAAATCGAGCCTGAGGCTTTTATTCTAGATTCGCTTGTGCTTCCTGATAGAGCATATCTTTTAGTGACTACAAAAACCAAGACAGCAGTTTATGAATTGAGTTGGAAAACTGGCGCTTCCAGGAAAGTAGCAGAGATGCTTCTTCCGGCAAAGAAAGCTCGTTTTTATCTTTCTGGCAAAGAAAATCTTTATGTAGCCCTTTTACAGCCTGAGGATAATCTTGGGACGTCTGTAAATTTCTATAAGGTTGAGAATGTGTTTCAGTTAAAAATAGGGGGGCTTTCAGACTTTCCTGACAGTCTTTAAGATCTGATATAATTATTCTAAAAAGAAAGGAGGAGGAAGATAGGACTGAAATCACACTCAAACAGTTATCTTTTTAGCTATGCTAAAAAAGTATTAATTTTACTTATTGCTTTTATATTGACAGCCTCTTCTTTTTCCTTTGCCCTAGCAGAGAGTCTAAAATCAGAAAACTTTACTATCCAGACCGTTATCTTAGGAGATGGCGTTTCTGTACCAATTACAGGAATGAGCGCCCCAGAAATTTTGGGCGATGGTCCTATTTTGGAAAACATTACTGATAGTTCTGTTACTGTGGTATGGAAGACTAATCAACCAACCACTTCAATGGTCCAGATTGGCGAGACCAGCGATTATGGCTTAGAGGTAGGTGATTCTAGTAACTATGTTGTTGATCATCGGGTTACGGTTCCCAATCTTAAATCTGAAACCACTTATCATTTGCGTACCAAATCGGTCAACGTGGAAGGTGTTTCTGGTTATTCTCGAGATTTAAGTTTTACTACCCTGCCCAAGCGAGCTATTTCTGGAGTCAGTGTAACGGATATTACTTATACCTCGGCAATTATTAGTTGGAGTACTGGGGATGCCACTCGTTCAGAGGTACAATATGGTGAGACTACCAATTATGGTCTTTCGATAGTGGATAAATCAGTGGGTTATACTACTTTGCACACTGTCAAGTTAGAAAACCTAAAACCGGGCACAGAATACCATTTTCGAATTGTAGCTACTTCTGTCAATGGTTCTGTGGAAAGATCTTCAGATTTTACTTTCAGAACTATTCCACAGCCTGCGATAGTTGCTATTGATGTCAAAATCAAAGGCCCTCATGATGTAGATATTACCTGGAAGACTAACACACCTACGACCGGCATTCTAACCTTCCGTCATAAAGAAAAAAATCGCCCCCTCTCCCAAGCAGTGAATGACCTAAAAATTGAACACACAGTAGCTCTTTCGGAACTACTGGATAACTCCACCTATCTTTTTCAAATTACTGCTGCTGATTTTCAAGGTAAACAAGTGACTTCCGACGAAAGGAGTTTTACTACACCCGTAGATAATAATGCACCCCAAATCCTTAACCTAAGAGCTGCGGCTATTCGTTCTAGCGATGAGATTGTTCTTACTAGTACTTTTCGGACCAATAAACTAGCTTACGGAAGCGCTAAACTTTATCCTAAAACCAATCCTGGCAAGATTACTGATTTACCAAAAGAGTCTTTGCCTTCTGATACTCATATTCTGGTAAAAACCGGGCTTCTTCCGGCCACGCCTTATGTATTAAAGGTAAAAGCCGAGGATGCGGCAGGGAATTTTAGTGAACAGGAAATATCTTTTATTACCCCCACAGTCAGAAAAGGAATTTTTGCCTTGATTATGGAGAACTTTTTACAGGTCTTTGGTTGGCTCAATAATTTGTTTGGAGGTGAAGAATGAGTCTTTTCCACCGTCGTTATACTGTCCATCACTATCCGGTGGTAGAGCTTCAGAATGTTAGCAAGACTTATTGGTTGTCAAACAATAATAAAGTTGATGTCATAAAGAATGTTTCTTTAAAGATTAAAAAAGGAGAGTATGTAATTATTTTTGGTCCCTCTGGTTCGGGGAAATCTACCTTACTTTATCTTATTGCTGGATTAGAAAAGCCTACTTCTGGAAGAATTCTTATTCGCCACCGAGATATTGCTCGTTGGAAAAACGAGGAATTAGCGCGCTTTCATCGTTTAAAAATAGGAATAGTTTTCCAAAGTTTTAATCTAATAAAAAGCTTAAATGTCTGGGAAAATGTGGCTTTACCTCAGGCAGAGAGCGGTATTCCTTATAAAGAAAGATATAAAAATGCGCTTACTCTTCTTGAGCACTTAGGTCTCGAAAAACATGCCCACAAGCATGTTAATGAGCTTTCCGGCGGTGAGCAGCAAAGGGTAGCCATTGCCCGTGCGCTTATTAATAATCCTTTTATTATTATGCTTGACGAACCAACAGGTAATTTAGATAGTGTTTCAGCAAATGAGATTTTAGAGCTTGTCTATAACTTAAATCGCAAATCACACCATACAATTCTTATGGTCACTCACAATCCTGCTCATCTGCAATATGCCCACCGAGTCATCTTCTTAAAAGACGGTCAGATTAACCGAGAAATTAGAGTTCCGCGCTCAAGTCGGGTGGTTTTTAGTCAAGGGCAAATAATACCAGAGTTTCAGATAACTGCTCTGCCAGAGATAGAAAAAGAACCGCCTTTCCCTACTTTGGGCTCAGCGCCTTATCCGGCTGAGGCTTCTGCTATTTCCTCTTCAACCCCTTCTTTGCCTAAAGAAACAGTCCAGCCCAATAAACCGGTTTTACCGGATGAAAGTTATGAAGCCTTGAGACGTTATCGGGGAGAACCATGAAGCTTATAGATATTTTAAGAATTGCTTTGCGGATGCTTAAGATAAACTGGTTGAGGTCGCTTCTGACTATCGTTGGCATTGCAGTAGCCACCTTAAGTATTGTGGTACTTGTTGGGTTTGGTTATGGTATGCAGTATGTGACTATTGGCTCAATTTTAAAATCAAAATCACTCTTTTCTTTAGAGGTTTCTACACTTGCCGAAAGTGGTGCTACTCCTTTAACCAAAGAAGCTATAGAAGAATTTAGAAAGATACCCGGAGTAGTTGAGGTATCACCGGTTTATGTGGCTGAGGCCCAAATTATTTTTAACGAAAAACTAGTAAGTACCACTGTAAGAGTAGGTAGTCGTTCTCTGCCGGCGCTTGATGGTATGAACATCAATTTTGGTAGCACTTTTGAGGAAGATAAATTTCAGATAGTGCTTGCTCTTGAAACCCTTAATATGCTTGAGACTGACGTTAAACATATTTTGGGCAAACAAATCACTCTTAAACTGACAGATCCTAGCACGCCTTCTAACATAATTCAAATTAATAAACCCCTGACAGTGGTAGGTGTGGGTACAGGTGGTGATGCGCCAGTAAATTATATTCCCGAAATAGTAATAAAAGATTTGAATAAATTTCAGATAACCTCTGCAAAAGTTAATGCTAAGGATCGCGATAGCGTTATTGCCGCAGAGACAGCTATTCGAATGAAAGGTTTTCAGGTAGAAACACTAATTAAAACCCTGGATGAAGCGCGCAACGTTTTTCGATGGGTGACTATTGGTCTTTTCTTTATAGCTAGTATTGCCTTGGTAGTAGCTTCCATTGGGATGTTTAATACTTTAACTATTACCCTTCTTGAACGTACGCGTGAGATTGGCATTATGAAGATAGTGGGGGTGACTGATCGAACAGTGCGTTGGCTTTTTCTAATCGAGGCTTCGCTTCTGGGTTTTTTAGGAGGCCTTTCGGGAGTTATTAGCGGCTATTTTTTTAGCTTTTTGATAGAGTTTCTAATAAATAAAATTGCTACCAAATTTCAAGGCATTCCTGTTGATCTTTTTCAGTTTCCTACTTTCTTCCTACCTTTTATGGTTGTTTTTCCTACATTGCTTGGTTGTCTGACAGGACTCTATCCCTCGGTGAGGGCAGCGCGTTTAAATCCTCTAGATGCTATCAGGTACGAGTAGATTTTGGGCAATTTGCTGTTTTTTGTGTGTAGATCTTTACTAAAAGAAAAATTTTTATTATTATAAAAAACAGTTGGGCGTGAATTAAAGTTCGACGGTTGGTCTTTAACAAAACGTGCAAGCCGAAACGTCTAATTGCGTTAAATTAGATAAAAAATAAGTGCAATCTTGGCATTATTTACAGGTCTTGTAGCGGGAGTAAAGAAGCTTTTTGCTTCTCTAACCCCTGCAAGACCAGCATTTGCGCTTGCGTAATTAAGCAGGCGCCGTCTGGGTAATTGGGCCTAAACAATTACCTAAGGCGTGATAATGTTAGGCTAGCAAGCCAAAGTTCGTCTTTGCTTTGGTCTTGCGAAAACTTTTCAAAGACGGCTCTTTAAGTTATTTTTGCCTGGTTTTAGAGACTAAAGAGCTAAATAAACCAGGCTAAGCTTGTAGAGCGTTTTGTTATTGCCAGCCGGACGCGGGTGCAATTCCCGCCACGTCCACCATTAATTAGTTTTGAGTTTTAAGCCTTTTTATCTTCCTGTTGATTTTGAACTTCTTCTACTAATTTAGCAAAAGCTTCGGGTTCTTTTTCTGCAAGATAGGCGAGCATTTTCCGATTAAGCGCCTTTTTTTGTTGTCTTAAGGCATGGATAAAATCTTTATAGGTAGTTCCTAGATTTCTTAGAGCAGCATTAATTTTGATAATCCAAAGTTTACGAAACTCACGTTTTTTAACACGACGATCACGATAGGCATATTTATAGGCTTTATAGACCGCTTCTTTGGCTTGCCGGAAAAGCTTACTTCTGCCCAGACGATAGCCTTTAGCCAATTTTAAAATTTTCTTATGTCTTCTTTTAGTTGTAACTCCACCTTTAATGCGCATTTTTTTCCTTTAAAATTTTATAATCCTGGAATCATTCTTTTTAGTTTTTTAATATCAGCTTTAGCAACCGCTCTTTTTTTAGTATCACGGTCAGATTTATGGGTTCGCAGATGAGAAATTGCTGCCGGTTTTCTAAACACGCCACTCTTTGTCTTAATAACTCTTTTTTTAGCTGTTTTGTGGGTTTTGAGTTTCATTTTTCTTCCTTTCGTAAGCTTTTTTATCTAAAGCCAGTACCATAACAATGCGATTTCCCAATTTTTTAGGAGGTTGTTCCATAATGACTGGTAAACCAATCTCATCTTTTACTCTTAATAAGTCTTGTTCTGCTTCTTTGGCAAAGATTTGTTCTCTGCCAAAAAGCCTAAGGACTATCTTGACTTTGTTGCCTTCTTCTAAGAATTCTCTTGCTTTTTTAAGTCTTATCCTTCGGTCGTTCTCACCAGTTGTATAACCCAGGCCAATCTCTTTAACCTCTATCTCTTTTTGTTTACTGCGATTCTCGCGTTCTAACTTGGATTGCTGATAAAGAAATTTGCCTAGATCTAGAAGCTTTGCTACCGGCGGTTTGGTATTTGGAGCTACTTCTACCAAATCATAACCGCGTTCTTCCGCGATTTTAAGCGCTCTTTCTCTAGGCACAATGCCTATTGGTTTACCGTCCTCGCCAATCAGCAGTAACTCCCTTGCTCTTATATTCTCGTTAACAGCAAATTTGATTCTAACTATCTTTCCTCTCCCTACAGGATTAAATCTTTAATATTTTTCATAAGTTGGCTTAAGCTTAACATAAAAATAGATAAAAAGTCAAACGTTTTTAAAAACTTACTCATCTTTGAAAAGCGGCTTTTTTGGGGTTTACTCATAACGTAATGCTTTGATAGGATCCAGGCGCGCAGCCCTCAAAGCGGGTAAAAATCCAAAAATAATACCTACGCCAATACAAACAACGCTTGCCAGGCCCAGCGCCCAGAGGCTAAAGACCGGATTTAAAGGTGTTTTTAAATCAATAATTTTAATTGCCAAGAAAGAAAGGAGCGAGCCGAATAATCCTCCAAGAAGAGTAAGCGTTATTGCCTCAATCAAAAACTGCCACAAGATAGCCGAGGCCGTTGCCCCTACGGCTTTTCTGAGGCCAATCTCCCGAGTTCTTTCGGTGACCGAAACCAGCATAATGTTCATAATGCCGATGCCGCCTACCAGAAGGGAGATGCAGGCAATAGCGGTAATCATTAAAGTCATTAAGTTTAAAATATTTCCCAGAAGATTTAAGAGATCCTCTTGGCTTAAAACCGAAAAATCCTCCTCGCCGCCATGGTTTTCTAGAAGCTTCTCTTTAATCACCTTTGCCACCTCTTTTATATCTTTCCCATCGTTGACCTTAATCAGGATGCGATGAATCTGCGCTGAGCCCACCAAGCTTTTGGCAGTCTCAAAAGGAATGGCAACGAAACTCTGAAACTCCTCGCCTCCCAAGACGTTAGAGGTGCCGGGCTTTTCAAACACGCCGATCACCTCAAATTCTTTTTTACCAATGATTACCTTTTTGCCCACCGCCTCTTCCTGACCGAAAAGTTCCTCCTTTGGCACCTTCCCCAGTGCTACAACTGCTTTGCCTTTGTCTTCCTCATTTAAAAATCTTCCCTCAGTGATTTGAAAGTTTGTAATCCCAACCAGCGAAGGAGTGGTGCCAATTAAGATAGCTCTTTTGGAGATTTTTTCTCCTGCCTTAAGAATACCGGGAGTAAGCATTATTGGTGCAAGTGATTTTACTGCCTCAAGTTTAGAGACAGCCTCTAGGTCTTTCTCTGTAAGAATGGTACCTCCGATAAGTTGCGAGGGAGAAGTTTGTTGTTGAGTAGCGTTTGTGTCAATCTTCCCGGGTACTACAAAAAGTAGGTTGGAGCCCAAGTCCGTAATCTGTTTTTCAATATCTGCTTTTACTCCTTGAGCAATCGAAACAAGAGAGATGACTGATGAGATACCTATAATTACTCCCAGCATAGTCAGAATTGATCTTAATTTGTTTGCCAAGATAGCTACAAGAGCAATTTTAAAAGGTTCCAAAATCCTCATCTGACTATCTCCCCGTCCTCTAAGTAGATAATTCTTTTGGCTTCTTTGGCAATTTTAGGATCGTGGGTTACAAGGATGAGAGTGACCCCCTCTTGGTTTAATCTCTTTAAAATCCCCATTACTTCTTCTTCAGATTTTTTGTCTAAGTTGCCTGTAGGTTCGTCCGCTAGGATAATTTCGGGATTATTCACAAGTGCGCGGGCAATAGCCACTCTTTGCTGTTCGCCTCCAGAAAGCTGGTTGGGTTTGTGAGAGGCGCGTTTTCTTAAATTGACTTTATCAAGCAGAGAGAGGAGTTTTTCTTTACTCGGTCGAGGCTCTTTTGCATAAAGAAGCGGCAAGGCGATATTGGCAAGCACATTATAGCGGGGTAGCAGATTAAAAGTCTGAAAAATAAAGCCAATTTTTTTATTTCGAATACGAGCCAGTTCTTTTTGAGATTTATTGGCAACCTCCTCACCTTCTAATTTGTAGGAGCCCGAAGTGGGTCTATCCAGGCAACCCAAGATGTTTAAAAGAGTGGTTTTACCTGAACCCGAAGGTCCCATTATTGCTAAAAACTCACCTCTTTTTACTTCTAAATTGATCTTATCTAAAACCATAAGTTTTTGACCTGCCTCCTCGTATATCTTGGTGAGATTTTTGGTTTGGATCAGTGTATCCATCCTGCTTTTTAAGTCTTAATCTCTGATTTTGATTGAGTTTATTATAGAGCAAAGACTCTAATTTTGAAAGAGAGATTTAGAGGCGGTTGGTAAAAAGTCGAGCCCTTAAAGCAACAAGTTAAGATTTGCCTGGCTTTCTGAAGCGTTAGGAACTTTGTTTTTCTTAGAAAAGATGGTAAAATAGGGTAAATTCTTTAGGAAGTAGATAAGGCAATAAAGACGGTTTTTCAAGAGCGATTAAAAAAACGGGGTGTAGCACAGCTGGCTAGTGCGCCGGCTTTGGGAGCCGGAGGTCGAGGGTTCAAGTCCCTCCACCCCGACCAGACAAAGTTTGAAGGATTCTGCTGGGGTGTGTCTGCTTGCTACTTACAGGATTGTTCTGCATGTAATCACGCAAATTGAATTTGAGGCAACGCCAGATCCCAGAATTAAAACCGTCAAAAAATAGCCGATGCTTTAGGTGTTAGCGTTGACGATTTAATGAAAAAATAACTATGCACAGCAAGATTAAAAAGCCAATTAAAGAGCTGCCAAAAGTTGAAAGACCAAGAGAAAAGTTAATGCAGTATGGTCCAGAAAAACTTTCTAATTCTGAACTCTTGGCTATTCTTTTGCGTTCAGGTAAAAAAGGCGAAAATGTTATTGAGTTGGCAAATAAAATTTTAAAAAGATTTAGTGCAAATGAGTTGCCAAATTTAACCTTTAACGATTTAAAAGACTATCCGGGATTGGGCCCAGTCAAAGCCTGTGAAATTGTCGCCTGTTTTGAACTTGGCAAAAGATTACTCAAAGATAAAAAAGCAGAAATCTACCTCACACCTAAAGAAGTATGGGAAGAATTAAGAGACCTACGCAACCATAAAAAAGAACATTTTGTTGTTTTTTATTTAGATAGCAGAAATCAAGAAATTAAAAGAGAAATTATTTCTGTTGGCTCTCTCAACGCCAGCTTAGTCCACCCCAGGGAAGTCTTTGAACCAGCAGTCAGAAACCTAGCCGCTCAAATAATTTTATCCCATAATCACCCCTCCGGCGACCCCGAACCATCAGAAGACGATTTAGAAATAACAAAAAGATTAGTAGAAGCAGGCAAGATTTTAGGAATTGAAATAGTTGATCATATAATTATTACTAAAACAGGATTTATGAGTTTTAAGGAAAAAGGATTAATATGAAGAAGAAAATTAAATACAAACCAGAGAAAGAAAAAATTGAAGCTAAACCGGTGAGCAGGGTTGGATATGTTAGAGATTTAGGAACAGCAACATATATCCCTATTGAGAAAAAAAGAAGGGAATTCGGAGCCCATCTTACCTCAATAGATATTTTTAAAAAATTTATTTTCCCAGAAATCAAAGATATTCTATATAACTATACTTGGGTGGATTTGTTTTGCGGAGAGGGTAATCTTATTTTGCCGATATTGGAAACAATACCTAAAAATAAAAGGATAGATTTTTTCAAAGAGCACATCTTTCTTTTTGATATTCAAAAGGAAATGGTTGAAAAATCAATTGAAAATGCTAAAAATTATGGAATTCCTTATGAAATAGCAAAAAATAATATTCAATTAAGAGACACATTGCAAAATTATCCAGATTTTAAATCCTTTAGATATCCCCCATATCACATAACAAATCCGCCATATCTCTATTTAGGGTATATTGTGAAAAATTCTGAAAGAAATCTAAAATATTTTTCAGGATCAAATGAAGGATATCAAGACTTATATCAAATCGCACTTATTAATGACTTAAGACATGGACTAGAGAAATTAATTTACATAATTCCTACCAATTTCTTATTTGGATTTTCGGTATCCAACAAAATTAGAAAAGATTTTTTGCCATTTTATAACATCAAAAAGGCGATTATTTTTGAGAGAAAAATTTTCGAATTTACCGGCACTAATGTTT
>Ga0078972_1002689_pt1 | contig 57381 bp, 54 predicted proteins | sample YelNatPaOPGAMG01_FD_67568 | JGI IMG/M metagenome (GOLD analysis project Ga0078972, IMG submission 67568) | Hot spring thermophilic microbial communities from Obsidian Pool, Yellowstone National Park, USA - OP-RAMG-01 (SPADES assembly) (version 2) | ecosystem: Environmental > Aquatic > Thermal...
TCATCATGACGATCAGCGCTGGGCAGAGTGCCAGGGATTGACAACTCGAATGACAGCTTCGCTGCCGCTGCTCGCTCTCCTGGATGTCTCTGCGAAATACGGCTAGCGTATGAGAAAAGGTCGCGCAGTGTTGTCCACAGGCGCTCGATCATCCCCTCAGATGCCATTTCATCCTGGCGAGACATGTTTCGAGCCCCAGCAGTAGACGCGCGAATACAGAAAAGCCGCACTGCAGCTGGGATGCTCTAGTGCCAAGCTTTCGGAGCAGGCAACGGGCCAGACGACGTCCACAGACAACACATGGAAGCTATTCGCACTCAAGACAAAACCAAGGCGGAGCTGCGCCCACACGCATATAGTCGGCTCGACCGTGCCGTTGTTTGTCGTGTACGTGCAGTTCGCAGATGCTCCCATGGCCGCAGCCGCACCAGCGCACTTGGAATGCGGGTTGCTTTTCAAGCCCGCGCTTCCTGTGCCAAAACGTCCTCCAAGCGCGACCAAGTCTACCCTGACGCTTACGTCACACTCAGTATGCGGTTCTGCTATGTTGCTGTGCGCAGACGCGCGGCGTTCTGAGCTCCGGGCCGCGGTATTCACGTCCGCCTTGGCCCTCTAAGCCAGTCGCCGAATGAGAAGCGCAGTAGCGCCGCCGCCGCCATTGCAGATGGCAGCAACGCCGTATTCCCATTGGTGCTCCTCTAGAACAGATAACAGCGTGACAACAATGCGCGCTCCACTGCAACCGAGAGGATGACCCAACGATACCGCACCACCTCGCATGTTCAGGCGTTCGGAACGAATCCGAGGCAGCTCCCGGATCGCTGCCAGAGGCACCACACTGAATGCCTCGTTGATTTCCCAGCAATCAACATTTGCCATGTCGCTAGCATCAAGTCCATAGCGAGTCGAGAAGAGCTTGCGAATCGCGGTCACGGGAGCGAGCGTGAACCATTCAGGCTCACGCTCAGCATCAGCTGCGGCAACGAGTTGAAAAATGGAACGAGATCGTCTGCCGCCACGAAGCGTATCCTCGGCTGCTGCGCTGTCAGCGGAAATGAGGCCGAGTTCGCGAGCCTTGCGGCGCGAGACCAGCACCACTGCAGCGGCACCGTCGCTGATCTTGGAACTATTTGCAGCTGTGACGGTGCCCCGCTCTCGATCAAAAGCCGGTCGTAAGCGCGGTAGCTTGTCGGCTTGGAGACGCCACGGCTCCTCATCTCGTGCAATCGATGCGCTGTCTGCTGAATTCAGCGGGACAGGGACGACTTCTTCGGCCATGGAACCCGATTCCCAGCCCATTTGGGCGCGTCTGTAACTTTCCAACGTGTACGCGTCCTGTTCCTCCCTGGTGATTGAATGATGGACAGCACAGGCATCTGCATACCATCCCATAGGGCGCGCAGGTTTCCCTGCCGGTGATGCATCCAGTAAACCGTCTCGCATGATACTGTCAACGAGTTGAGCATCGAAGAGGCGCAGGCCACCGATGCGGACGCGGTGAACGCCCTCAGGCCCACCAGAGCCGCCATTCCCGATGCAATAGGGTGCTTGACTCATACTCTCCATACCTCCGGCGACGACTACATCAGCCTGCCCCAGAAGTATGGACTGTGCGGCCAGCGCTATGGCCTTTGCACCACTCGCGCACACCTTGTTCACGGTCGTGCAGCAGCAAGTCACCGGTAAGCCCGCCTGCAACGCAACCTGGCGTGCAGGTGCCTGTCCGAGGTTCGCGCTCAGGACGCAGCCGAAATAGCACTCCTCAACGAGAGCGCCGGGTATGCGGGCGGCCTCGAGGGCGCCTCGTACCGCAGCAGCACCGAGGGTTACAGCGGAAACACCTGCCAGAGCGCCTCCCAAACAACCTAGCGGTGTACGCTTTCCAGCCACTATAAGCGCGTCATTTTCTGCAGGCGCAGGTGCATCCATACGCGCGACCCTGAGCGCAAAGGCTGCGTTTGCGCTGGTGGCGCCCAGTCGTGCGTACTGGTGGCACTTGCCAGGCGACGAGCGTCTGCAGGTCCGCGAGATGCAAGGTGGTGGGCTCGTGTGTAAATTAGCGCTGTGCTAAATTTATACTAAATAGATCATTATGGATATGATGGATGCGGGGATAGCTGCATTGCATCATAGATCGCCACCCGTTCGCACTTGAGTCCATTTGATTCAATCTTGGATCATAATGGACGTTATAGATTGGGGATTGCTGCATTGCATCATAGATCGCCACCCGTTCGCACTTGAGTCCATTTGATTCAATCTTGGATCATAATCGACGTTATAGATTGGGGATTGCTGCATTGCATCATAGATCGCCACCCGTTCGCACTTGAGTCCATTTGATTCAATCTTGGATCATAATGGACATTATACATTGGGGATTGCTGCATTGCATCATAGATCGCCACCCGTTCGCACTTGAGTCCATTTGATTCAATCTTGGATCATAATGGACATCATACATTGGGGATAGCTGCATTGCATCATAGATCGCCACCCGTTCGCACTTGAGTCCATTTGATTCAATCTTGGATCATAATGGACATTATACATTGGGGATTGCTGCATTGCATCATAGACGGGCGTACGTTCCACTGCTCTGGAGCGTCAACGCTCTTGGCGGTAGTTTCGGCAATGGCCGTAAGGCGGCGCCTCCAGTGCCTGATCTGCGGTGGATAGCGCCAATGCCAGGGAGGTAGCTTCGCTTCGAGTGCAGGCTGCAGCGTCGCGGCGGCAGCATCGAGCGCTACAAGCGGAACACTGCGCACGGGACGGCGGATCATCGGATCGTTCGCAGGCGCATGATAACCCATGGCATCGCTGGGTTCGCTTTGCGAGCATTGCGCCAATAGCGCAAGTGGGATTTTGTTCGAATGGTAGGTAGTCATGTCTGCCGGCCTCTAGGTGCAGAATGGTGTTTCGCATTTACGTTTTCGTTTCTCGGCGGGCTGGCGAGTGCGCTCCCATGAGCGGCGATGGCTCCGTGGCGATCTCGGCAGCTGGCAAGAACGTCGCGGCTCTTTGCCTCCTCAGCATACGCTCTTCCGTGATTCGACGGACTTGGTTGTCTGCGTCTACTACTGTGCGTAAGCTTGCTAGAAGCTGAAAGATCCTTGATCCGAAGCGGAGGTCCTCAGGCGCATGCTGGTTGGCGGCAACCAGCTGCGAAGAGGCCGCTCATATCCCCACCCGGATGCCGCTGCGTTCCACGAACTCTAGACCAGAATGCGTCGACTGCATAATCGCATGCTCGATACACTGATTAGATGGACATGAAGCTTACCGCAACTGAACGCTGTTCCACTGGATAAGCCGCTGCTGCGCTCGCCCTGCGAGGCATGCATGCCTTTGCGAAGCCTTTGAGGGCGCCGGCCCCAGACGCAGCTCACTCGCTGCAGAACGCAAGACTCGACGTCATCGTCATCGTCGATCAGGACGCTGATCGGTCACACAAGCTAGCCTGCCTTGAGCCCGGAATGACAAGCTGGAGGAAATGAGCGATCCGGGCAACGCCTGAGCGCTGGGAGCGCACCCTCTGCCTCGTTATCCAGAGCGACTCGTATTCCGTTCGAGCGGCACGCTCTGCGCTGCGCATCGACAAGCATCAGTGTGTGGAAACACGCAGGCACGCTTGCACGCGCGCATGCACGCACGCACACTTAGCAGAGACGCCACCGTATCGAGCGGGTCAGGAGATCTTCTGCGTCGTTCCCGAAGGCAGCACGAACGCCTATGGGGCGCTCGCGCAGCGCCCTTTCCAAATCGGTACATAGCGGTTACAGGAATGTGCGGCCACGAGCGCAGCTGGCGCGGTTCGCGACGATGTGCGCGCAGGCACCGGTGCAGCCCGGCGATCCCGAGACGCGTCTCAGCATCGCTCGCGCGGGGGCGTGTCGGCTTTCTGGTACACCGGCACGTATACGCCCTCGCCGACGAGCTCATCCTCACCACCAGCACAACAACTATCATCATCATAGTCGTCGTAATCTTCTATGGATCATACGAAAAGGATATTGGTAACTGGAGGGGCAGGTTATATTGGAAGTCATACGGTCGTAGAGCTCCTTGAATCGGGTTACGATGTGGTTGTCCTGGATAACCTGAGCAACTCGAGTGAGGAGGCGCTGCGCAGGGTACGGGAGCTCACCGGGGCCAGTGAGCAGCGGCTGCAGTTTCAAGCCGTTGACCTCACGGATGGCGTTGCACTGGACGCTGCTGTGGCAAAATCAGCGCCAATCAGCGCTTGTATTCACTTTGCAGGCCTGAAAGCTGTAGGCGAGTCTGTAGAGCAACCATTGCGGTATTACCGGAACAACTTGATTGGCACGTTGAACCTTCTGCAGAGCTTAAACCGCCACGGATGTCGTCGATTTGTGTTTTCATCGTCGGCGACAGTGTACGGGCAGGCAGAAAAGGTGCCGATTTCGGAAACATCACCACTTGGTGCCACGAATCCATACGGCAAAACCAAATTGTTTATTGAAGAGTTCTTGCGGGATCTGCACGCCTCGCCACATGGTGGACGCGACTGGCACATTCTCATCCTGCGCTACTTTAATCCCGTTGGTGCCCATGCTTCCGGGCGTATCGGGGAAGATCCCGTGGGTATTCCGAATAATTTGATGCCGTTTATCGCACAGGTTGCCGTCGGACGCCGAGAGTTTCTCTCGGTGTACGGGAATGACTACCCTACTCCGGATGGAACCGGCGTTCGTGACTACATTCATGTGGTGGATTTAGCAAAGGGCCATGTGGCGGCGTTAGAGAAACTTGAAAAAGACGAGGCAAACGTGGGCTGCGTTGCGGTAAACCTTGGCACCGGCCGAGGATACTCCGTGCTTGAGATGGTGAAAGCTTTCGAGAAAGCGTCCGGGCGTCGTATTCCGTACAAAATTGTTGCGCGAAGACCAGGCGATGCTGCTGTTGTCTACGCGGATCCGAGCTTTGCCAAAACATTCCTCGGTTGGGAAGCCAAGCTCGGTATCGATGAAATGTGTGCGTCCACGTGGAAATGGCAGAGCGAGAACCCTCATGGATACCGGAAAGAAGGGTCAGACTAGAGCGCCAGCAGCAGCGTTAGCAGTAGCAGCAGGAACTTCATCGTCGTGCGGTCTGTCGTTGCTAGGCCGAGCGGGGTGCCCTCGAGTGAGGACGTCGATGTGCCTCCTAGCCATGTTCTGGTCAGCACAGCAGGCTCTCGTCGACCAGGCAACTTTGCGGCTTTGAGTGAGAATCTCGTCGAGCAGGTCGCTCGTGCTGGGAGATGCAGATGCGACGTCTGCTGCGGTTGTAGTTCTGCGTCTTGGACCTGATCGCGCATCTCAGTTCGAGGTCTTCATGGATCAGCTCTAAAGCAGCGTACCTGGAATATTTATGCATTTCGCTTCGACCGGTCGTTGGACTGTGACCTGCGCGCGTCCGCGACGCGAGCGAAAATGCGGGACTGGAACGCGAGCAGTTCCCAGAAAGTGACCGCTCTCAAATCTTAAGTTGGGCTCGGCAATGAATCACTTGACGTTGCGGGGAGTGGCGTCAAGGCTCGCTCGTATGCACCCAGGAAACCAGGAAGCTAGACGGCATCAACGATAGCTTCCAATTCGCTATGGAAGACGCCTTGGTGGTGCAGCGTACCGTATAGGAGCGGGCTCTTATCGCCGTGACGCCTTGAACGGAACATTGCGCTTTCGAGTCGTGTTCGAGATACAAACACTTGTTACGGGACCGAGGGCGCAGTACAGGCCGGTCAAGGCCTGCGTTGGCTTGCATGCCGCTGAGTCGGTTGGGGTCTAGGCAGCACGCGGTACCTTGCACGCGTCGTTTATGAACGACATGAGGAACGAATCCAGTACGGGTCAGGGCACGGATCCGTCAGCTATATGGACAGATTGCGAGCAAGCGTAGGATACGAGCATTCATCATGAATTCATATCGGGTTCATCGTCGCGTATGGCGATCAAATCGTCGCTCTGTGGCATCGTATGCGCAAGGTGCGACCATTCATCATGAGTTCATATCTGGTTCACAGTCTCGAACGGCGATCAGGTCGTTTCTCCACCGCTTCAAGCGGGATGCGTTGTCGCCGCTTTCCGATATAGATCTGTCGAGGGCGTACGATTTTGCGTTCAGCATCCGTTGCGTCCCGTTCGAGCATCTCCATCCAGTGCGCAAGCCAGCCAACAGTGCGCGCAATGGCAAACAGCACTGTAAAGAAAACACTCGGAAAACCCATCGCGCGATACAAAACCCCTGAGTAAAAGTCAACGTTAGGATAGAGTTTCCGTTCCGTAAAGTAGGGGTCTTCCAGTGCTCGCTTCTCCAGCGTCTGAGCAATGATCAGCAGCGGGTCTGATGCGCCGTTCGCAGTCGTCGGTCCGTTTGCAGTACGACCTTCCGTGGACGCCTCCCGCAACACTTGTTGTGCTAGCGTTCGCAAAATTTTTGCCCGTGGATCATAGCTCCGATAAACGCGATGACCAAATCCCATGAGCTTCCGTTCCTGACGCTTCACGGATGCGATGAAGGCTTCCACCGCCTCCGGGCTGCCGATCTCCTCCAGCATGTTCAGAACTGCCTCATTTGCGCCGCCATGCAACGGTCCATAGAGTGCCCCGATCGCAGCTGCCAAACAGGTCAGGACATCGGAACCTGCTGAAGTCAGGTGACGCATCGCTGCAGTGGAGCAGTTCAGTTCATGATCTGCATGCAGTACAAAGATGACATCCAGGGTTTCGGCGAAAACTGCCGATGCATGACGTTGCTCAGGCCAGAGTGTGCCTTCGGGGTCAGCAGCGTGCAGGAAGGCTCGCGCGAACCCGTCAGGGGCAAAGGCATCCAGAGGATGCTCCCGCAGGTGCTGTGTGCTCTTCGGAAAGCGCACAGGGCAACCACGCATGTGACGGAAAACCGCTGCAGCGATACTGGTGAGTGACGAAATGCATTCCTGTGCGATACGTTGACGTTCAGCGCGAGTGCGATACACCAACCGCAAACTGCCGCCATCGCCTCGAACGAGGGCGGGGTTCCATGCCGGGCGACTCGCACTCAATGCAGCCGTCGCAGCCATAAAGACCGTCATCGGGTGTGCCTCCTGCGGGAAGCTCTCTACGACGTTTGCGACAACAGGGTCGAGGTCGAGACCTGGTTGAATGCTCTTGGCAAACTGGGCGCGCACCTTTGCGTCCGCCGGAAACGTTCCCTCGAGCAGCATGTACGCTACGGTGTAGAAGCCGCAGGTCGTTGCGAGCGCTTCAATTGGAAACCCGCGATACTCCAAAATACCGTTCTCACCGTCAATAAAAGTGATTGCAGAGCGACAGCAGGCCGTGCTTGTATAGCCAGGGTCATAGAGCCAGACCTCACGCGGGGCCAGTCGAGGCGCCGCAGACGCCTTTCGCTGCAAGGCCGTCTGGAGAGCGCGTCCCACGGCAGCTGCCGACACAGCAGCCGCTCGTCCGGCCTCGGCATCACCAGGCTCTACTGGAATGGTGATAGTTATCTCATCCGCACGCGACGTCTCTTTCTGGGATACCATCCGGGGAAGCCAGTGGCACCGCGGGTGAAAAACGATGCTCAGCGCGGCTCGGATAAAGAATTCTATCTCGAGCTGGCTCGGGCCGCAACAGCTCCACCATCCACTGCGCTCGACTTGCTCGGAGGCGTTGCTTCGTTCCAACGAGTCAAAGCGGAAAACTCGAACCACTTGCTGGTGTGTTTATCTGATTGGTTGGTGGGCAAGGGTACCGATTCCCGAACTTGCCGAGTTTCTTCCTTGAGAACAGACACCAGTTGGCCAGCAGTGCGCCTTTGTATTAAAGGAGGCGTTGCAGAAGAGCGGTGCCGTTCTCTGCTCGGGGTTGGTGAAAGAGCGCTTTTTTTCAAAAGGGTGCTACTTTCCTTGTAAGGATCTTGCGTTGGCGGCTGGTGGCGGATCCTCTGTTCCAGAGAGCCAAAGTTTGCGATCGCGTCGAGTACTGCTCTCGGGAGTCTCAGTTGCAGGGGGAAGCGTGCACAGGCCACCGACCCGCCATGATTAAACGCATCGCCTGGAACACCTGGTACGGTGATGATGCGCTCACTTCAACCAGCGAGTCCGAAGACTCCGAGACGACGGTGTCTACTGGAGATCGACCCGACTCGTTGGCGAGCGAGTCCGATCCAGAGGAGGAGGACGTCGCCGAAGACGAACTCGCCCGTCTGTCCCGAATGCAAGCCAGCCGTTACCAGGTTGCACCTAGAGATGCCGCTACGCTAGACGCTGTCATGGACTCGAGTACCAAACCTTCGTACGACCCAGCGAATGACGTGTTGAGCGACTCGGGCGAGGCGAGCGATGCTCCGCAGTGCCGTGCAGACGATCGACGCCAACAGCACGACCCTGAGACACAGCTCACAGTCAAAACTGCTCGCATCGTGAAGTTGCACTCAACCAGTCGAGCGACTTGTAGTGATGCGCAGTCCGACGGCGATCATAGCGTGCTACCCCCAGCCATCGAGAAGCGCTCGCGGGATACCTTTCAGTGTCAGATCTGCCGGCAAGTCGTCCTGCTGAATGCACGGGATATGTGGGATCATGCGCGCTCCAAACGTCATCTTCGAAGACTGCACCGCCTTCAGGAGACAAATCAGGACGCCGTATGATCACACAGTCTGGAAAATATCCTGGTTGGGATGCGCTTTCGAGTTCGAGTCTCGTCAATGGTGCGCTAAAATGATGCATCTGATTGATCTGGAACAAGGATCTGTTCCTGCTGTTCCTGCTGTTCCTGCTGTTCCTGCTGTTCCTGCATTGTGATTCTTCCTTCATTTTTTAGATGAATGGCCGCTGCACTGGAACCGCAGCAATGAGGGCTTGCGGATTCATTGGTAGTTTCAGGATATTTGGGGGTTTTTTACGATGTGGCTTGTTCGACGCTTCGCCGCTGGAATGCGTCAGCCTACTGGAATAAAGAGGATTCGCGACGCCCTCAAACAAGGTTTCGTGAAATAATCCATACCATGATCCAACGCAAATGGAAAAACCAGTTCTAGTCTCCTTTCCTTGCGTTCAGGATGCTGGCATCACGCTTGTCTTCAAATTTTCGATCTCTCGAGTGCAAGGCAATTCGTACGCGCAGCAACTCGCGCCTCTGGATTGATGACGAACAGAGCTCGACATCGTCCCTGGGCGACTTGTTCACAGGCTCCCGCAGAAACTTCAGTGCACTTCTCACGGAAAATATTCGATTCCTTTCGAGAGCAGAATCCTGTTTTCTATCGAACCAGTGACGAAATAGAATTCTACGTCGTATACGAATCTTTCACGAGATATGCTTTCAGAGGCGCTCGTCTCTTCCGTTGGCATATACGAGGGTCTTAGATACAGACCTGAATCGTCGCAACGATCGCCTGCAGTGGAGCGTGCACCACCGGTTCGCACAAAGGGAGCGCAGCTGGTTGGAAACCTCTCGACTCGTTCTCTAGCCTGGATATTCCATACGGGACTCGTATCATCATGAACAGCATCTAGTTGCGCAAATCCTCTATCGCATGAAACAGCGTGTACCTGCGCGTGCAGCAGAGAGCATGCTCGTGGAGGGCATCACCCGAAGACGACCCTGATCGTAGGGTACGGTACCGGGCGTTATATCAGAGGATGGCCTCGGGAAGACTTCTAGACTCGTCAGCGGCACGTACCAAACGATGGCGTGAGCATTCACGCGCCACAGGGCAGCTCCCGGTGGAGGCGGTATCGACGGCAGATTCGAACACCCGACCACACTCAAGTGTCACCACTGTGAAGGACGCATCAAGACCGTTTACCATGATAAAACTGGCAAGCGAAGCGTAGATCGCAACTTCCGCATGTGCATCAAATGCGTCATCATTGGGACTTGAACGCTGCTATCAGCATCCTTTGACTGTTGAAACCAGAGCTATAGGGAAAAAAGAGGCCGGAGCAAGCAATGCCGGCGATGTGAGAGAGGAAAATGAAGCAGTCGCAGAACAGGGCCCCATTTCCTGCTATTCATGGCACTGGGAAGAAACCTGTACCTGCCTAGGTGTACGCAAGAGTCAGCGAAACAGACCCGTTCTGTTGTCGTCCGAGATAGGCGTAATGGTCGCTGTTGCTGTCCAGCGAACTCCGGAGCGATACCCCGCGGAAGGCAGTCGAGGGTAGATCTCCTAGTCCGGTAGGTTGGTCGCCTCGCGAGCACCTCCACGCACACCCACGCGTTGCCAGGTCAGTACAACTGGTCTGGAAACCGGGTTTCCGTTTCCCTCAGCGTCTACCGTGCGCGGTGGGCAGGGCGGCGACTCGAGACGCTGGGCACTCGCCGGGCGAACACCGGCTGGGAAACACGTCACCAACGCGTCCTCGTCGACACGTTGTGTGGACGATTGCTTCTGGCACTCTCATAGACGACATTATCGTTCCGCTTTAGCAGATGCGACTGATCATAGTGCGACACGCTGACCCGGACTATGCGACGGACTCGCTCACCGCTGATGGGAAACTACAGGCGGCAGCGCTCGCTCGCAGACTCGGACACGCCCATGTGCGAAGGCGACCGTTCATCGCCTGCGTGTACACGTCACCGATGGGTCGGGCTCAGGAGACTGCTCGGTACATAGCAAGGGAACTGGACTTGCCTCTCCAGATCGAGACCTGGACCCAGGAACTGGTGACCTGGCGAGCGAGTGCTTCGAACGCGGGCGCCTCAGACACAGCGCCTGCTGCTGGGCAAGGCGGGCGGGCGCTCTGGGATATGGATGCTGCTTTGGTGCGTAGCCGCTGTCGCAGTACGAACGGAGCGCTACCGGACCACGAGAGCCAATGGAAACTCGTTCCTGGACTCGACGATAAGATCAGGTCCGACTTTCAGGCGCTTGTAATGAATAGCGATGCGTTTCTTGCACGGCATGGCTATACGCGTGAGCCGAACGGTGTCTATCGGCTCACTGAGGTCGATGCGGCAGTCGCCAGAGCACAGGGCACTGCTGGGCGTGATGCTGCGGTTGTCGTCGTATGCCATGGCGGTTTCGGACTGACCTGGTTAGCACATCTCCTGGAGCTGCCGCTGGCTCTCTTCTGGAATGCATTCTGGCTTGCGCCGAGCTCAGTCACGACGGTTCTATTCGAGACTCGCAGTCCAACGACTGCGGTGCCGCGTTGTCTAGCGTTGGGCGATGTCGGTCATTTGCTTGTCGCTGGTTTGCCCGAAGCCGTGCCGAATCGCTACGAGAAGCCTCATGGAGACCGGCCAAGTGGCCTCAAAGCGAACTGGTTCTAAAGCGGATCCAGGAACATGATGGCGCTGATAGCGTTCGCCTAGGTACCAAGGGCACGCGCTACGGCGGCATTATACTCATCGCATCGATCTCGTGAATACCTGTACAGGCACGCCAATTTGTTTTTGTTGGCTTTTTCCGCTGATAGTGAACGATAGGAATCTGTGCAGAAAATTGAAGAAGGTTGCGGAATGCGTTTACGCTTTGCATGATATCTTATGGAAAACCGGCCTTGCAACTGCACGCTAGGCATTCAACGAACAGCAGATGGATGAACTGCTATTTGTCTAGACCTTATTCGGATGGTCGTGTGCCCAAAAAAGAACATGTTAAACGCTATCGGAACAATACCTACTCATCAGTCCAATCGACTACGTACATGATCTGAAAAATGCTACCAAAGAGGGCACAGCTTGTGAAGCGTCCGCACCATGGATACATGCAGGATACAGAGATACAGGTGTATAAAGAAAGAAATGCGCTTCTCTGGGAGACCATCTGAAGATGACCAATGCTTCATCGATTTCGTGCTGAAACGCGAACGCTTGTCACAGGAACTCCCTGTATTTGTCTCATTCAATGGGGCTTCATCGGCGAGAGATAATAGAGTTGTATATGGGCTCTCCATGAGCGGCAAACTGTCATTCGCAAATGGAACACAAGCGAGAAGGGGACCAGCTACCGCCGTAAACCGCATTGCATTCGTGTGGTGACCGGCAAACCGCAGAACGGGCAGGATCGTTCAATACCTCATCCGTCGTCGAAGCACAAGTCGTGACCCATCGTTCCCAGATGACTCTGTCTTGATCATAGAAAACGTCGCTTTCCACCAGAAAACAGGGGTCAAGCAGCAGGCATCTGGGACTAGCATTGAGCTGGTCTGCCTGCCAGCTTATTATCTGCGGTACAATCGAGTCGAGAGCGTACTGGACGTTGTTCAAACGCCAGTTTCACGCGCAAGGCCCAATTGACGAGTCGTTCGCAGACGCGACTCTGATAGATGCAGCGTACCAGCGAGCATCGAATAGAGTCTAACTCGAGAGAGTATCGCTCGTCTGCTCTCGGCTTGACGCATCTCGTCGACCAACTCTTCACAGGCGTTCCTAGAGCAGGACAGAAAGCTGTCCAGCTGTCTGTGGAATACTTCGATCGAATTCCCATGCGAAAACATAGCTGATGCTCGGGACAGAAGATGAGGTGCGCATCCATCATAGGATCAGAGATTTGCATATCTGCTCCGTTGAACAAGCTGACGCGTGCCCGCACCACTCCGGCGATCGCAACATCTACAGCGCTGGTACCAAAAATAAGAAACTGTCATCGTAAACCAAAAGCATACGCGGATCAGTCTCGAGCGTATCTTAGGGGCATCCCGTGGGCGCTGTACCCCAATCGTATTGGCGCAGAAATTCGCGGACGAATCGACGAAATTCTTGGGGTAGCGATGGAAGCAAATGATGAGCTAAAGGCGGAAGAGATCGAGGTGGTAGCGAGTTCAGACGAGGAGTCGCAGTGAGATCGAGTGCCTCCTCAGTTCGTCTACATTCACCGTGGTATTCTCGAATGCGGACCAATGCGCTTTGCATTCAAAGAACAAAGGAATTTTGGAATCTGCTGTGCTTGCGTTTTGGACGAGAAAGATTTCCTGAAGAGAGCGCTCTGGAGCAGAGCAGACGCCCACATCGGTACCCGAGCGCTCCAGCCTCGTCAAGCGCCTAGTCATCTGGTCTCTATGGGTCCTATCAGGGACCGTGATATGACCGTAGGCAATCGTATCGAATCGTTCATGGCCTGCGCAGTGAGGAACGGCTGGTCCCTGCGAGCAATGAAACAGCATTGGGCATCGTTGCGAAGCGCATTTGCGGAGCTCATTCAAGCGTTCTCGGTTACGGGGAGCAAATAAAAAGCGGCTTTCACGGACCATGGAGACAATCGGAATATCCGTTTGCGAGCATGTTGTGAAAAAATTGCCAGAGTCGAGCAGCGCGTCCCATAAAAATCATGCGAGGAAGATGAAGCGGAGGACTCTCTCAAGGGCGTGGATCCCGGGTTGAAGCACCTCAACACTTTCGCCATATCTCTTCATCAAGAGCACCAGCCAATGACTCGATTCGAAAACAGAAGAAGCCTCTCAATACTTCCAGGTGTCGGTATCATCGAGAGTCGGGCATGAGCGACACCACGAGGCGCACCAGCGAGTGGAGCGAGGGCATCAGGACCCATCTCGACGCTTCGAGCATCCCATCGAGCAGCAGGTTGCGCTTTGTGCGCTGTATTCAGAGAGCACATGAGTGTCCATATGGCTGATGCGAACGCTCTTTGGCGAGCGCACACGAAATCGCTTTAGTTTGTCGACGGTTTTCGACGTACATTGGCGCAAAACCTGCATTCGCCGCCCTCTTTACCGAGTCATATAGGAAAACGGCCTGCAAGTTCTGTCATTTTGTTTAACCTCGTGCCGCTGGACATGCAGTAGCATACAAATCCTGCATTTTGCTCTGTCGGCCAGTGCCTACACCTGATGCAAGCATCGATTCCGTACGATTTCCATCAATAATTTCAGAACGATCTAGATGCATTACGAGCACGAGCGCATGCTGAAACAGGTAGAGAATCAGAGAGTGCAAGAGAGATGGATGCACGAAATGGACTACAATACGATGACCGAACGCTAAATGGCGAGAAATTCGAAGGTGAAAGGCTTCCTCTGAAGTGATACCACCAGGAAAAGAGCCTGGAAACGCATGCTGCACCAGATCTTGAGCGTCCTGATCAACGCCGGGAAATTTGCCATGCTTCTGAAACGATCCGCGGGTGTGTCCAGCGAACTCTCGATGGTATCGCATGGGACTTATCGGAAGCATTGAGCCAAAACGTGGAAGAATTTCGATGAAATAGAAATCAGCTGCAAAGAGCGAGTGCATTGGATGCTGGCCCCGAGCCATGCACTAGTTTCCTACGCTTCAGCAATCCAACAAGGCTCGAGATCAATATAGAGATATATATAATGGGAACGGTTTCCCTCAGCGATTGGTGAACGATCGTACAGTTTGACTCCTCGATATGAAAGCGTATGGACGCGCATGAGCGCTTCGCCCAGCGCACACACCCTGTCGGTACGGAAACGATCCGATCCGTTTGCGTCGCGTCGTGTCTCGAATTGCTACGGATACATTACTAGGAAATACAGCAATTTATGAGAAGCTTTCTACAGATATAACGCTGTGGTGTGTACCGGTAGGGATGCGGCGAAGCGGGGACAGCGCGCGCCCCCATTTTTCCCGTCAATACATTTCGTACCCGTCGTACCGGACCTCGTATCGATGCCGAGCGGGCGAAGCGTCTGTAAAGTGCCGCCATCATATCCAGCCACTTTATCCGAAAACGTATCCGACCGCTTTCCAAACAACACTCTCTGCATCGAAGGCGTCGGTTAGATTTCCAGAGGAATCCCGTCTGTATCCGTTTTCGTCGTTGCCGCACTGTCGATTGGATGCTCAGCGTCGTCTGTGCACACTTGGACTCGTTCTGGACGCACAAAGAGCCCGTGATTCGCGGTGCATTCAAAGTAGCGCGTGCCGTCTGGTGCAGTGCCATCGTTCTTTCCGTTCGGTTCATCGAGAATGACGCCGATCCAAGTGTCATCACCAGCGATCGTCAGTGCGGGAACAGGTCCCACATAGGCAATGTGGCCTTTGCGATTGGAGTTTCGCAGACTACATCGCAAGCCGGGACGCAGGGATACGGCCAGTTGGCTGCGACCTGCCGCCCACAGCTGTTGCTTCTTGGCCCTGTATGTGTCCAGACGAGTAGCGTATGTGCTTTCACTAATTTCGTAGCTAACTTCGTCGTCTGAGCCATCATGAGTGTCTTTGCAGCAGGCAGCAGTACTCGCTGTCGGGTTTACGAGCCCAGTGGCGATCACTTCTGCGCTGTGCACAGGCTCCGGGAGACGCGAGTCGACAGACGCCAACGTGAGCGTCTCTGCTTCGGCACACGAGATAGTTTCGGAGTCCAGAACCAGCTCCTGGCCGTTTTTGCTACGTAGCACTACGCGCATCTGGGCCGGTGGCACGCCGGTCCATGCGTAAAGTCGCTCAACAAAGCGTTTCAAGGTGATATCGGCGGGGAAGCCGGTGTCATCCAAAGGATTCAGTACTCGATCGCCGTACGTAATGTACCAGTGCACTCTGCTGCTGTGCCCCATACTGCCTGTAGTGAGAGGCCAGCCCGAGAGCCCGTCGCTCGCTGCGAGCGTGCCGCCTCTTCCAGCGTCGTTGTCTGCGCTAGCAAGCCAGAGGGATGGCGTCTCGAATGCGGTGCGGTGCGCATGTTGTTGTTGTTCGGCGAGCGCCGCTTGGCTTCGGGGCCGCAATCGTCGCCACAGCACCGACGCGCGTACATCGGCGGAAGCGCTTTCGCGCACGCAACAACATATTTCCCGCCAAAATTGTAACACGCATGGTGCATGTACGAACTAGATCGGCGGAGAGGCCTTGGGCTTCAGCGCGATTCAGCGCTGCATGGATGGCTTGCCGCGAGCCCCAGCCAGCCGGGATTCGGGGATCGATTGTCCTGTGGGATGCGTTCCTTGAGAGCCATTTCGGCATTGTTCCGAAAATGCCACGGGGATAGACGGCGGCTTTGGTTTGGAGCGTACTGCAAAAATAAATCCATGATCAGGCTTTGCTGCTCCCTGACTGTCGCGCCATGCGATGTAACTCATACGGAAGCTGGGCTTGATTGCCGCTGCGAGCACGCGCGCATGCGCAAGACATGCTCGCGAGCGCGATACGCACCCTTGCTGCGCGACGCACTACAAGCAGATCCACAACGCTTCATTTCCCAGTACAGACCCGCAAATTTTTCAAGTCCTATATCGAGTTCTATTTGGACAACGCGCACTTGAGACGCATATGCGAATTCCGTGAAGCGAGTGCTGCTGCTCTGTGCGTTCTCTGGACGAGACGATGTTGTCGCGAACTGCAATCATGCAAGGCTCAGCGAAACACCCATTTTCTCTGCCCAGCTGTTCCCTCTGTATTGGCCAAATATACCCGAGACTTGCCTGGATTCCGCGTCGTTCAGAAATGCGACGCTCGAGCACGTGCCTGTACACTTGCAACATGCACTTCCATCGATAACGACCTCTGCGAGGCAGCTGCGAGGGACATTCCTGAAGCCATCCGACGAGCCTGGTGGCACCGCGTTCGCCACATAAGCGCAACACCGAATATCATGTTGTTGCATGCGTGCGGATACCGGGCAGAGAATCCAACCTACGCATTCCCTCTCAAGGGGCGTTTTGCTGCAGGAATCGTACTCGGAGCTCAGCGCAGTGGGCACCGGTTCGCAGCGAATTCGCCATTTGCAAGATGTCAGCTCAGCTAATCTCATATGCAAACATAGTATCGAGAACAAGCTAATGGTGTACTGCCCAGAGCACGAGGACTCGTAGAGCGCTCCATGAATGAAGCAGCATGGCGACATCTACCTGTTTAGCGCGTTCATGGTCGCGAGCGGGTGCGCCCCAGGCCAATGCAGTGACGACGATGCACCTGAAAACATTCGAGCGCGAAGCATCAGTGCATACAGGTCGATGGACAGATGCTGACGCACCCGTAAATATTCGCGAGCAAAGCGTCCGTGCATACACGCAGGTACATGGGACTCGCAGGTCGCTCGGGAGCAACGGTCACCAGTGGCATACACCTCCAGAGACTGTATGCTAGATTTTTCCAGCAGGTTCTACGGATCCAGGGCCCAGAATATCCACGCCAAAGTATTTCCGAATCTGTTGATCCACCGCGGACAATACGAGGTGGTGCTGATCGTCCATGACGCAGCGGGATTCGGCGCCAGCGGGTCGTGTTGCACTTCGTTCGTCTGTTGCCGCTACCGCTGCCAGCTGCTCCCGGCTACGGGTCCAGCCTCGCGCACTGCAGGCCCAGTAGCCTGCTGTGCTTCTGCTGGGTGTCGCTCGAGCGTTACTGCAACCGCTGCTGCCGGTGTAACAGAGGCAACCAACCGTGAAGCGAAAATGGCGGAGGCCGGCTACGTGCGTCTGCCACCAGCCGAAAAAGGTCAACTACTCGTCCGGCTTCAGAGCCTTTTTCAAAGGGTAGCACGAGCGTCCGAGCCGCCGCGCTCCTTCGCTGGCAGTATGCCGGTGACGCTGTCAAGACGCCATTTCTCAATGGTACGTGACTGCGACTACCTGCTCCTGGAGAAATCGGACGGCGTTCGCTATCTACTCTTTGCTACAGAGCTGGGCGTTCTGCTGGTGGATCGACGTCTCGACCTATTTGCTGTGACGCCATATCCGGTGCTTATGATGCCTGACGGCTCTCTGCACCAAGACACACTTCTTGATGGTGAGTTGGTCTACAACGAGTGCATCGAGCGCTTCGAGTACCTCGCCTACGACGTGATCGCTATCCAGGGCGACACCGGCATCGCCTACCAGTCCTACCGCGTCCGCCTGGATGCTATCGAGCGGTACGTGACGGGGCCGCGTGCCCTGCACCCCGCTACTGCGGGCTGTTTGCGAGTGCGACGCAAAGACGTCTATGAGAAGGCTGAGCTTCCGCTGCTCTTTTCGCGCATTTACCAGGGTCGTTCCGGGAAAGCCGATGACCCTCAAGGCGGCGCTCCGACGTACACGTATCGGCACTTGCGGAGCGATGGCGTCTTTCAGAGTGGCAACGACGGCATCATCTTTACCCCAGTTGGCTTGCCGTATACCCTGCGCACCTGTGCAGCACTTCTCAAGTACAAATACCCAACGCATAACACGGTCGACTTCATTCTTTGGCTACAGGCTGGGAATGATCCGGCCAACGACGTCCGCGCGTTTCTCGGCTATCGCGGCGACAACGGAGTCGTGCGCTATCGAGAGGTATATTTTCCGAGTCGTTTAAAGCGCGAGTGGTTCGCAGACTACGCTCGTTGGCATGAGGCGGTGATCGAATGCACTTATGATCGTTTGGCTGGCGAATGGCGCTTTTTGCGCCCGCGTCTCGACAAAGAGTCACCGAACTACGCCTCCGTAGTCATTGATTGTTTGGAGGCGATTGCGGAAAATGTGACGCGGGCAGAGCTGCTTGAACGTGTTTGCGGCCTAGAGGAGGCACGGCAGCGGTGCAGGGCACTACTGCAGACCAAGACAGCTACAGGAAATGCCCTGCAGCCTGGCGACCTTTTCGACGAGAGCGATTGGGAGTATCTGCGGACGACTCCGATCTCGCTGTTGCCACCGCCGCGAGTCAGTGACGCTGTACGCTGAGTGAGCATTCGACGTCGACGATGTTTTTCGTGAGCATCAGGCGAGAGTACTTACATGCCAGCAGCAGCAGCAGCAGCAGCAGGATTCGCATCACGCGCACGGCTACCGCGCAACAGCACCAGGCGGACATAAAAACGCCCCAGTCCTGGGCGGCTATCCGCAGACGAAAGGTCGTCGGGGCGGCATCAGCGCACCGGGCTGGACTTGTAAGTTTTCCATGTTGAACAAATTTAGATATCATCGATCGGAGCCGGTACCGAGCATCCTCCTTAATCCAGACTGTTCTGGTCGAGAAACGTGCAGTCATTCTCTGACGGGCGCTGTTCGAATCCTCGTCATACTTCGTGAGTGCGATCACGGAGAACGGTTGATGAAAGGCCATCAGGCGAATAGCATTCAGCATAAGTTGAAGAATGCGTGGCCTGTGGTGCTTTATTCGCCAACTGCAATGCTCATAGTCGTGCATGCGTTGGAGCGTCTACGTTGCCAGAACGACAATCGCCACAGTGCCGTACGGTGACGCCGACTGCCTCGCGCTACTGCAATGGATCGTCAGATTTGTGTCGACGCTTCGTACAGACGATTATTACTATTGTTATGGTTGCTGCAGCTACATCGGTAAACCGCGCCCTGTGACCAAGTCGGCAACTCACTGCGGAGACGTCGGATCTGTGGAAGCGCTCCCTGTTGCCAGTTTTGCTGAACTTGGACCGGTTTTCTCGTCGTGATGCCCAGGGTCGGCTTTCAGGTCCGCGGCGACACGTTTCACACCGCGTCGTGGCATAACCGGCACAGCATCGGCCGGTGGTGGCCCAGTAATGTTCTCCGTCTTCGCCGATAGGCACTGCCGGTTTCGATTGTCAGAAGAGGCCGGGTAATGCTCACGAGCGGATTCTTCCTGTTTTGCGAGTCCGCGCACAGCATCACGTATCATCCGGCATTCTGATTCCAACTCTTGCACGAGCGCAGCTACATCCTCGCGTTCCTCCTGCGGCACTTGCTCGAACTGGTCGGTGAGAATTGCTTTCGCGACGAGCAAGGCGTCGAGCGCATCCGTCCAGCGGCCGGCGCTTCGCAAAGCAACATACTTCCGGTGGGCCAGCGACGCAACCCGTCTGCTGCGGGCATCACCAGCGCGTTCTGCTGTGGCAATGGCTTGCGCGTAATCCTCGGCCGCTTGCTCGAAAGCGTCGTTCACATACAGAGAAAAATCACCGAGCAATTCATAGCAAAGAGAGACGCGTGGCAGATAACGCTCGCCAGCCTTGAGGAATATCATACGGGAGCATTCGAGAACCTCCCAGGCTCGTTGTGCGTCGTCCTCGTCATCTTCGTTGTTGTCATCGACTTGGCCTTCTTCAATCTCGTCGTCGCCGTCGCTCACGTCACTTGAATCTGGATGATCGGAATTTGCCGCATCGGCATCCTGCTTGGAAAGAATTTCTGCAGCACCGTTACCGTTTCTCCCGAGTGATTCCTTTTCGAGACTTTTCGAGACGGTGCGTTCGCAGGGCGAACGGCCATGTTCAGGCGTCCCAAGCAACCCGTGTCCCTCTCGGGTGTCCGTGGCAAACTCGTCCAACTTGTCCTTGCCAGTCTGTGCGGACGATAGCGGCATTGCGCCGGTTGACTCGCCTGCCTCGTGTGCAACTGCAGCGCAAACTTCTGGTTCCGCAGCAGCAGCCTTGTGGTTTGCGGGCTCGGTTCCGCTCCGTATTCGAGCACTATTCTGGCCCGTTTGCGTGACGTCTTCCGGTTGCTCCTGAACCCCGTCAGGTACCTCATCAAATGTCGTTTCCTCATTCCTTTCGGGCTCGTCATCGCTTGTAACCGCATCGGCGCCTGAGCCTGCGTCCGTAGCGATATAGCGTGGAACCGGTGGGCCAAGCACCTTCGCCGCAGCCTCCTGCTCCAGCGCGTTCCAGGCCGCCCCGAGCAGTGCCCTTCCGTATAGAAGTAAGAGTTCAGCGTACGCCGGTGACTCATCTAGTCCTGTAAACGTTTCGCTTGTCTCGAAACGCTCTAAAACTTGTGAGAAAAAGCTCGCAACGTCCGTGAACGTGGGCTGTTCCTCGACTGGTGCATGTGGATCAGCGTCGACGACACCGGCTTCTTCTCTCGTTCTGGAACGTATCACATCCTGAAGCTGCTGAATGCCTTTACCGATATCTCGCTGCAGCCACTCAGGGAGATCAGAGAACGTCTCTTTCGGAGGACACTCCAAAACGTCCATGACAGCACCACCACAACAACAACACGTCGACAAGCGTGTCGCCCTGCGTGCAGCGGTGCAGCGCGGGAAAACGGCACGCGCACCTGCTCGTGCGTGCGTGCGTGCGTGCGTGCGCGATCGATTAGAAACTAGACATATAAAGACATAAATGATCCTGCGCAGGGATGCTGCGCTTTTTCGGACATCTCGGATCGTGTCGGCCATCGCAGGGTAAACCGATGACGCGAGCTTCTATCGGGGATGCTCTCCCGTGTTTCCCCGGTACCTTTGTCAGCAATCGAAGGAAGTTCATGGCAGCGGGCGAGTTAGTCTTTTACGGCTTTCAGCCGTTGTCATCGAATTTGCTCCACAGAGGTTCGTTGTGATTAATATTTTTTGCCATTTTCATCTTGTTTGTAGATGCCGTTGGTGCGCCTTTTGTGTCAGTGATATTTGGCTGAGGTCAGGTGCGCTCCGGGGTGCTCATAGCACTTCATCCATCGAGCGTCGCCCTATGGTCCACGAAGGCTCGCTCCCTGGCTCAGTGTACGTCCTAAAAGAGTACTGAAGACTGGCCCGGATCTGCTCTTCAGTCTAAGCGCCTGTTGTAGTGCCTTTTGATCACGGACTTCTTCGGGGAGATCCCCTTAGCGCTTAGTTTATACGCTGCGCATGCAAAAGCAAGCTGTTCTATGCGCTATAGGATTTGTGGAACGGGATGTTGTCCATGTTAAGCAGTTACCTGAAGGAAAACCTGGGATAGAGAACATGTCGAAAAATTTCGATCCGTGTACTCCCTCATCGTACGAACCCCAGACACATACTTTATTGGAAGTAGTCACTGCGTTGACTGAAGCCCAAGTCCACAATCATTTTTCCATGCAAACGGTCAGGGGGCCGGGCGTCTTATACGCTTTCAACTCAATTATGTTACCCTTCCCTGGGTGTAATCGAATGTTTTTCTGCAGTGCATAGCAGGGCATCCAAATCAAGAAACAATTTTCCCTATCGATGGTAGACGAATTGAATGTAGGATATCTTCCTCACTGAACATTGCAAGGAGGACCGCATTCCTCATTCAGTTCCGTCATACCACTGTACTCAGATAAGTATAGAACAATAAAAGAAACAAGCATCTGCGCTCCGCACCAAAAACTGGGACTGTCTAAGAGCACTTGTTGTCAGTGGTAGAAAAAGACCTGTTCATCACCTGTGGGAAAGCAAAAGCGACGACAGTGGCCGGCAAGGGCGTCTCTGTTTCTCAACAGCTAGTTCGTATGGTCCAGAAAAGACTCGGATACAGTTGCAAAAAAGGGTTCTAGTTCAAACACGGCCCCTTCCCATCGAAATCGCAGCTGCAGCTTTCTTGGAACGTCGCCATCCGAATACAGCAGTGGGACGTCGAACTGTTTTTTTCGGTCGATGAGACTTTTACCCGATGAAATTGCCGGACTGTCTATGCGCATTCGTAGAAAAGGGACCCGTCGTTTGTATGATCGAACCGACAGAGAACGATGAGATCGTAATCTATTCCAGCTGGGATGTATTGATTTGGCGGCCTCAGTTGCGCTCGTTGAGAAGGCTAACACGGCAGCACCAACCTCTTTGTCGGATCAGACAAGTATCATACTGCTGTCGAATGGCGCCTTGTCAATGACTACAAAGAGCGGAGCATCGGTCGCTCTAACGGAATCGATTATGCCGTATCAAGAGTCCAGTGAAGTTTCATCATGCACTTGTGAGGTCAGCGCCTAGAGACGACGTTGCGTATTTGTTTCGATAATCCAGTGACGCGAAATATTGCGCCCATGAGTTGCCCTGAGACAAAAGCATCGAGAACTCCAAAAATCAACAAGTTGAACATGCCACATGCAAGGAGTGTTCGTAGACGGGCACGCAAGAATAGGATACCGATGTCGATGTTTTTATCAACGCTTTTTCGATGGCATCACGAATCACCTCGATTCATGTGACGGAACGAAATCAAGCGGCAGAGAGTTAAAGAAGCCGTTCTCACAAGAGGAGCGAGAATCCTCAAACTAGCTATGAATCCGTAAACCTTTACTGCCGCATTTCGAATCTCGAGGCTGTACATCTAAAAACCCGTTCCGAGAAAATATCCAGTAGCTGGAAAAAAGCAAGTAATCCACGCTACCATTTTAATCTGACACGGGTGTAGAGAGACGGGTCGGGCACATGCCATTTTTCATGGCAGGCGCATGGCCCGACTTGCGTTAGCAGCGCGTCCGATCGTAGCTATGCGCTCGTGCTGAACATGCGCAGACATCCACGAGAACAGCGTACAATCGGCAGAGGCGCCAATAAAGTCACTCGCTCCATGCAAGTTTCGCTTTCCGTTGACCGAGGCGCAGTACACGAAAGCCGCCTTCGCCGACTTGGAGTCAAGGGCGCATCCCGGCTGTGACTCTGCGATGATTTCCAGGTTTCCGCATATTCGTTCCGCCAAACCGAACGGAGGGAGGACTTGTGCCTCGAGAATGGCTCTGGCACTCGCGCTTGTGACCGGAGACGCCTCTCTATCAGGTAGATGCATCTGCGATGTGCTGCGTTGCCTCGCAAAACCGCTCGTATCCAGGCGCACAGCCTCGGTACACCAGAAAACGCATTTCGAACTGACGAATGCGTTCCTACACCGTTACCATCGCTTCCTTCTGTGAACAGGAACGGAAGCGCTCTGCATTTTTGGGTTCATCGCGTTTTCGTTGGGATGAGCGTGCTTGCCATGATCAGCGATGGCTATCTTGATCTCTATGGATTGTGGAGCATGTCGCGCGCATGAGCTGGAGCTCTAGATTTCCTGGCAAGGCTTCCAGCTCCGGAGAGGTTCACGCGCCGCAGCACAGGCGACAACGCGCGTACCCATCGAATCACGTACGAAGCGGTATTGCTCCCCATAGATGAGACATGATGCTGGGCATCCCTGCATGGTTTCGCTCTCATGTGCATGGACAGAATCAAAGGCACGCCTTTCGGTACGATTCGTACTGACGAGGCTTCCATCCAGTAGCTTCCTGTGGTTAAAGTTCGTTTCCACGAAGAAACCGTCTTCCCTGCGAAAAGTATCGAGGCGCAACTCGCATCTATGAGCACGTTCAATCAAGCACATGGGTCTGTTTCGGACAGACGTTCTTGTGCGCCGACCAGCACCCAGATGCTTCTCCCGAATAGAAGCAAACAGCGCATGTCACGTGGACAACCCATCTAGCTGGATGACTCTGTTTCAAAGGCATGGAATACAGGCCCGACTTGCTCGAGAACGTCTGTTGCTGTCATGGCCCGATATTTGGCCCCGAAGGCTGCTCGTGATGCGCGCCGGGTTAGCGTGGATGCCCCCACCGCTGCTACTAGGGCGCTTGCGGATTCGCCCTGAAAGCCCATCCATGCCAGAGATGTTGCCAAGATGCCACTGAGTATATCACCTTGGCCGCCACAGCGTCGCGGTGAGCCGCATTCCGCGCAGTCCACGGTCACACAGGATGGTTCAGGTTCGTGAGCCTCGTCGCATACCGCATGGATTCGGTCTGTTTCACCTTTCTCTAACATGACATCGCCAGGAGCCAGTACATGACGGACCCATTCTTGCGGCGAGCGGATCTGAAAAGACTCCAGCAGTCGTCGAGTTTCCACTGCGTTCGGGGTCACCACGATGGGAGCAATGCGATTGGAGGAAGACCCTCGGTCAGCAGTTGCGTTTCTTCGTTCCTCCAGGGTGGTCGCTAGTGCCGTTCCGGTGTGTCGTGGACCGAATTGGCTCAACAGGAACAGAGCATCCGCGTCAATAACCACGGGCACTGGATGCTTGAGGGCGCGCACCAAGAGCTCCTGCACAGTAGCAAGCACACCGGGGTCTCGCCCGAGGCCGGGTCCAAAGCACACCGCATGCATGCGCGGTAGCCATGAAACGAAAAGGTCTACCGCAGCCGGCTCGGAGCTATGAACAGAATCACTCGGCTGCAGACTCGCCAAAGGCCGTGAACTGTAAGCGGGAATAACGATCAAGTCTGGGGCGTAGGTTTTCAGCGGGAATGCCGCCTCGACTGCACAGAATATGTAAGCGAGATCTGCGCCAGCTCGTGTGGCACTCATAGCGGCAAGGTACGGCGCGCCGGTGTACTCGAGACAACCACCGACAACCGCTACGCGTCCAGCAGCACCCTTGTGCCGTAGCGTCTCCCAGTCTGGAATGCTCCGTCGATACGCCTCCAGCAAGCGCGCTGGCTCCAGCACGTCCATTCTTGATCGAGCGTGTTCACCAAACGTATGCGCGTTTCGTAGATATCGGGGCTTTGCAGGCACTCGCTGCTGATATCGAAGCGTTACCAAGCGGGTGCCCTGTCGCACACTCCGCAGACCGTGCCGCGAACTGTGAAAACAGCACCACCCTAAAATCTGCGACGTTTCGCACGACAGGAGCATACCGCCCCGTTCCCCGTGTATACGATCACCTCACGCCTGTGTGACGCTTGCCCGGGATGAGAACAGAGCCAAGCACGATCAAGTACGTGAACGTAAGCTGCCTCGATGCCGATGAAGCGGATATGATTCTTCTTTGCCGGAATCGCTCGACGGGCACACGGGCAGTGAAGCGTATCCCACAGTTCCGAGTCCGTTTTGTTCGCTTCGCGGGCGCTGAGGCGCCGTTGCATTCGCAGCCTACATCCTCCCCACAAGCACATATGCAACCGGGATGTCAAGCAGTCGCCATCCCAAGGCAGTGAATGCTCCATGGATCCATGCATGTGTTGTGATCAGGGGTTCGTGATCGAACTGCTGGTTGCGCTGGCAAGATGCAAGCGGATTCTTGCGATTCTCGGCACATTGGTTGCATTTTTCTTCTTCTGATTCGAACGACGATTTCCTGGTGCAGCGCATTCGGTATATGGCCTGGATCGGTTTGTAACACGGTGCGCTAAAAGACAAGAAGACCTGGGTGCGACATAACCTCATGTTTTGAGCAGCGGGTTGCAGATTATCGCTTCCTTTCGTGAACACGGTTCAGCGCGGGTTGCATGATGACAACAGGGGATGCCGCGCGGAGCTCGTGCCGCCTCATTGATGCCCAAAGGAAAAGCTGGCGGCGTTGCTAGAGCGACCAGCGAACGGGACCTCCCAACGTCGTCGTTCGACGTCGCAGCACGCTAGTCCAGCTTCTTTGGAAAAGCGCTTCCCCAGTTACCGCAGTTCCAGCGTTGCCGCACCGATCAAGTCTGAGTCTCCAGGAAGAGCTGTGGCCTGGATTGAGTGTAACATTAAAATTATTTATAGAGACACATGCGTCGCTTGCCTTTTTATGGGCAGAAGCTGCGCGTTCGAGGGAGTCTAGTTAGATGCGTGGATCCTGTGCCTTAAAACAGCGATTCGCAAGGTGTTCATCCGTACCAAATGCAGCGAATCCATCAAACTTCGGTGATGTTCGCGCGGAGCGCATGCTGTTCGAGGCCCTGGCAGATATTGCAACAACATGTTTTCCAGGAGTTTTTCTTTTCTTTCCAGGCTCGCGCTGGGTCAGTCGCGCCTCGATCTGACACGTGCCAGGGCGTCGCGCTGACCTGCTGTCGTGCACTGCATGCGAAGGCTAGACAGATTGAGCCTCTGTGCTCAAGGGCACCACGCTGCACATTGCATGAGGCTGAGTCTACCCACGAGTTGACGTTTACGCCACACCAGTCAGCTGGACTCGCGTTTCCGTAAGGACGCTTCTGGCCGGAGAACGGTACGCACTCTGTTGAAGGCTCAGCTGAATTGGAATCCTTTTCTAAAAAGCCCCCCAGATCTCATGAGCATGCCTATGCCGTCGAAAGCATGGACGCTCTGCAAGATGCACCGATGCAGCAGTACCTTTGAGAGCATCGACGAGTGCACGGCGGATGCCAGATCTCCTCACTTCTCGCCAGTGGATCGTCGTCTGCATGAAACGTTCGTCCACGTGCGTGTACGTTGCTCCGAAATCAGCACAGAAGCTACCGCTATCCAATAGCAACGTTTCACCGCAACACACGATTTTTGCTAGCTACAATGGACAGGCGATGTTTCATCACGGCATACGCTGCTTGCATGGCTATCATCGAACAGCGACGTTTCTTCAGTAATCGCGCGGTTTGCCAGGCGCCTCAAACGAAGCTGCATGCATCGACGGATACTTCACCGCGCACTGAAAAAATAACACAAAAAAAGAAAGAAAAAAAATGCGCATAATCGGAGAACGCTGGCCTCGGAAAACGTTTTGCCGGAGGATCTTTGGATCGATGGATCGATACCGCGCACTGAAAAAATAACACAAAAAAAGAAAGAAAAAAAATGCGCATAATCGGAGAACGCTGGCCTCGGGAAACGTTTTGCCGATGAGAAAATGGATCGATGGATACTTCACCGCGCACTGAAAAAATAACACAAAAAAAGAAAGAAAAGAAAAATGCGCATAATCGGAGAATCGCTGGCCTAGGGAAACGTTTTGCCGGAGGATCTTTGGATCGATGGATACTTCACCGCGCACTGAAAAAATAACACAAAAAAAAGAAAGAAAAGAAAAATGCGCATAATCGGAGAACGCTGGCCTAGGGAAACGTTTTGCCGGAGGATCTTTGGATCGATGGATACTTCACCGCGCACTGAAAAAATAACACAAAAAAAGAAAGAAAAAAAATGCGCATAATCGGAGAACGCTGGCCTAGGGAAACGTTTTGCCGATGAGAAAATGGATCGATGGATCGATCAATAGATCCGCTGGTGTCACGGCACGCGCTGCATCAAAACATCGCCAGAGCGCAGCGGATACCCGGCGGTACTGAGTGCGTCGGGGCAACGCCTGCGGGGGCACCTGTGGACGCGTACGCCGCAGCTTTGCGGCGCTGGGGCCCAGTCAAACGGTTATCGTTGCGCTTGCCTAGCCGCACCGTGCAGTGAGACGGTGCTCGTGACAGGTCGCGAGGCGTGTGGCAGGTTTACTCATTGCTTGCTTCTGGACGGGGATCTTGTTTAGTCGGCAGGAAGCAGGCAGTATGATGGAGCCGTCCGAGTGGCCATCGGCTCCGATAATCGGTGCTGAGAACGCGAAGACGGCAGCGCTGACGTCGGTGCCTGATGCGACGCCAGCTGCTGGCTCTCGAGGTGAACTTCTGCAAGAAGGTACTTCGCACACCCGAGTAAAACGTTACCCGCGCCCGAGTATTGACGAGATCAAGAAGCTGGAGGCGGAGAAACTTTCTGAGGTGGATCGCATTCGACAAGAGCTCTCCAAGTCGGCAAAGTCGCGACAGCAAGTGCGGGCGATACGAGAACGCTATCAGGCTGAACTGCAATCGGCAAAGGCCGCTTTCCAGGAAGCGCAGCAGCGCTGGCGCGAGCTCCTGGACAGAAAGCGTGCTGTGCAGGAGCGTTTGCGCGAGAGCACTTCTGCATCAGGGCCGAAAACGAGTGCGCCGGCTGTAACGCGAAAGTACCGCTCCGTAGCAGAAGTCGACGCACGCATCGCAGAGCTTGAAGGAGCGCAAGCGCACTCGACACTGAGCCTTTCTGATGAGAAACGGCTCATTTCAGAGCTCACCTACTTGCGGATCCACGCACGCGAAGAAGCTCGCCGAGCGGAAATCGAACACGAAAGCCGACGCGAACAAGTAGAAAAACTTCGTCTTGCGCGGGAAGAACTTGAAGCTCAGCGTCGCGAACTCGACGATGCGCTGAACAAGGCCCGCACCGACCTGGATCGCCAGCGCGACCAACTGGACGAGCTACGGAAACGCATCGATCGACAAGTCGAAGAGGTAGAGGCTGCTGCTGGGCCCGTCAATCGAGAGTCGCTGCATGCAAGAATGGCTGCGTTGCGTCAGGAGATACAGTCGGCGTGGGATTCGTTTCGCGAATCAGACCGCCAATGGAAAGAGAATGAGCGGCTCTGGTGGGAGCAGGAACGGCAAGCTCGACAAGAGCGGCGTGAGGCGGAAGCAGCCCGTCGACGTGAGCAGTGGAAGCAGCGGGAACTGGCTCGTCTCCGCGAGGAGCCAGTTGACCCGTACATCGAACAGAAGCACTCCTGTGATCTAGTGCTTCGAGCGCTTCAAAGCATGCTGCCGGAGGATGATGCGATTCAGGCGGAGATTCGCGCGCTTCTCCCGAGTCCAAGTCCAACGACGGTTGCGCATGCGATCTCGTCTGCGAATGCATCCAGCGAAGCTGCCGCAGTCGATACGGAAGTGCGCAAAGCGCACGACGCAGCAGATCAGCTGCGCGGCAACGTGGCCTCACTGGCCGGCTTTAGACCTGTGGGAAAAGTAGCCGCAGATCGAGATGGCGTGGATGAGCTCTATGCAAGAAAACCAAACAAGACTCGCGGGATGCCTAGCCAACGTGACGCCTCCAAGCATGCAGTGGCGCAGCGCACGGGGCCTGCTCGCCGCCAGACGAATGCGCTGAACTTTGCTGCTGAGGTTATTTTCGCATTTCACAAGTGTGGTGTTCAGGTACCGGCAGCGATGGCCGAGGTTGCAGCATGTGCCGCACAAGCGGTTGCTGCCAAAAAGGCATGGCAGGAGAAAAGCCAGGTATTTCTAGAAAATGAGCGTTCGCGAAGACTCGCACGCATTCAAGCGTTGGAGAATGATCTGGATATCGCCGAGGATGACGCCTCTGCGACATCGTCGCATCCCGCCAGCACGGAGACGAGTACGGAGCTAGGCGGTGTTCTCAAGTCGCCACCAGTGTATTCAGCAGACACTGACCCGCATTCCGTGGTTAAGGGGGAGACGCTACACCGAGAGCACGATCCCGTTCCGAAACTGGTCCCTAGCGGGAGCCAGACGACGCCTCCTGACACGAATGCTGAAGCGAGCGATGCGAGCGTGCGCAAAGCGTTCCCAGCTGACGACGACCCGGGGCACGCGCAAGTTGCATCCACGCGGCAAGCGTTGAACGACGACGATTTTCTGGCGCTGCGTACCGCAGACGGTAACGTGGTAACCGCACCGAGCGGTCCCGTTGTCCAAGGGGTATGGGCGTCTCGCGCTTCCACCTCGCTCATCGGTTATAGCAAAGCAGCTGGAGGCGATCCGCTTCAGCAAGTCGCTTCAAGCACTTCATGGCCTGATGCGCTGCACACTGACTAGACAAGACCATGGCAGCAGTCTCGCCAACAAAGCAACGTACTCTGTGCTGAACGCTGCCCCGGATCGTGCTTTCGTCAGGCGTCCACAGAGCGTGTTCAATCCTAGTCGCGAGAAACTTGGGGTGGACGACTTTCGGTAGAGCCCCGGGGGATGGTAGCATTTTTTCTGGTAAACATGCGGGAGGATCCAAGAATCGGAAACGCCGGAGCAACTCTTTCACGTCTGAACGCATCATTCGCGCTGTGCACGGGCGTCACCGCAGCAAACCCCGTGTCGTCTAGAGTGTCGTGAGCGCGTTACGCGTGCATAAAGTTTGGCTCTGAAAGAGACGAGTCTCGGCCATGGCATCGCTTTTTTCTCTGGCGTCGACCGGTACGGTACTGGGACCTGCTTCGACGCCATGCAATCCTTCGTGTGTGCGAGGTTTCGTCTTTGCGGAACACATCAGGTTTGCGTCGTGAAGCCGGAGCCGTCTTCATCGACCAAACGCGTGCCAACACGTATTCAGATGCACTCTATTTCCGAGAATCCTAATCAGGGGGCGGGGTGCCCAGAGAACCGGATGATGACACAGGGGCATACCCGTTTGCCGATGCTGTCGCTGTCGCTGGCCGGGACCCAATGCCCACCGGGCGTCCAGGTTTGGAAATGGGTAACCGCGTCCGCACACATAGACCTGATGTGCGAGTCGGAACGCCACGGCAGTTGAGTCGACGTTGAAGCGCCCCAGTGTCTTGTAGGTTGCATGCGCTGCAGTGTATACCCTGTATTCAACGAGTAATCAGTACGAATGTGCAGCGTGCGACTCGCCTGCTGCGATGTTATCGGTCAGCTTCGATGGAGCCGCATGTACGAGGGCGCTTCTCTGATACGGGTAGAACGTGGCAGACGCTGTGGAAAACAAACGCGATACCTGTTCCCCGGTTACTAGTTTGTTTTCTGCGTCCGCTGGAATTTCAGGGGACAACATCATGCGCTGCACCAGGAAGAATCTTTACCGACTGGTATGCGTCTGCGATCTCGGGACAATGGATGCAAGACGTTCGCCGTATCCAGCATTTTCAGAACCTGGAGCGGACCCTGCAGACGAGGCAGCACCGCATGCCGACGTCCGAAGCGTTCGAGCTGATGCCCACGTGCATTGCTCCGGACGGGAAACGCGCCTTCGTGGATCCCGTGTCGCTCGATCGGATGCTCGTGCAAATCTATTGGACCGAATCCAAACGAGATTCGAGGCCGTACGCACTACTTCAAGGCCGACTCATCAACCGTTCGCGTATACCATAGAGATGCACGAACCAAGTTTGGAGACAATTGGCGTCACAGCTTCGCATCCAGTGGAACGCACGAATGACCCGTGATCTCCAGAGAGATGGATAGGTAGTGATGTTGGTGGTGGTGGTGGTGGTGGTGGTGGCGGTGCGTATTGCTGTCGGATTCTGAGGCTACGGAACGAAATGGTGGACGTGCGCATGAACGCAGCCACTACATGCATGTCAATGAAACAAACAACGTTTCACAATAATATAGAGTGCATGGAAGCCCAGACGCAGACGCCTCTTAGCCGTTTTCGACTGGCAACCGCTCGTCGGTTTTTGTTTCTCCTTGTACATTTCGACATTGAGAAGCTACCGCACGAAGTTGGCTCGCATCAGCTCCTCCGGTCTTGTCTTCAGCACCAAACATTGTCTGATGTTGATAGTGCTTTGCGGTCTGAGTTCATGAGCTCTTTGCGTGCATTACTGCTGAGTGGACGCACTGTTCCAAGGATTTCCCGAATTCATGCCTCCTGTGCTACTACAGTCTCGTCCTCGACCCGTCGGGGAAACACGTTCTCTCATCTGTCTCCTTTTTTTTGCGTCGTCTTCTTCGACAGTTGCTCTTCTTCGCTCGATGGTCGGTGAGAACGGGATATTTTCGTTTTTTTTCTTGGGCAGCCGGCGATGACCGCCCGCCGGGATCCCCGACTTGCACGCCCATACCTTTCCCTGGGATTTCTTATTTCACCGAATCGACGGAACTCTGTATGCCCATTGGTTATCATTAATTCACCGAGTGAATCGATCATTGTGTCTCGCGATCGAAAACCCTCTTTCGACGGAACTGAACCACCGGGAGTACGGACGGATGAACAGCAGCTCTACCCCAACATAATCTGCAAAAGCTCTGAAGCAAGCTGCATGCTGAAATGCGACGTTGTCGAATAGAAGGTCGATGCCAGACTTCAAGGGAAAATTCTTCAATGATTCGACAGCGTGGTTGGTGCTGTTGTATGAACCTTCTTTGTGAGCGAAACTGAAGCCGTCAAATGAATCCACTGCAGCTCGAACAGATGATGATATCGCGCTCTACGGGTTCGATTGCACATGGAACGAGCTCCGCAGACGCAAGTACCCATATACGTTCCGACCAGTGTGCCCGAAGCAACGATCGTCAACCGAAAAAAAAAGAAGGCGACGTCCCTGTGCTTCGTATGGATCGCTGCATTTCAGGAACGCGGTCGTTGCGACTTCACTAGAAGATGATCGTACTTGATACTGGACTTTTTTGCAACTGTATTCCAGTGATTTGAGGACCACTCGAACGAGCTGGACAAGACCAGAGACGCTTATCGTGACCTCAATGGTCGCTTTTTGCTGCTTGTAAGATGTTCAAGGAACCGCTTCACTACCGTTTACCGCAATCAGCCGGCAGGAATATCGGGTTTCTGTCGCGAGAGCATATACTTGTTTCTTTCAGAGTTCCTCAACCATCTGAGTACTATGATAGGACTCATTTTAAGGAGGTATGCAGTCCTCCTTGCACGATTCAGTAAAGCATGTATCCTTCAGGCAATCCATCTACGATCTATAGAGTACATTGCATCTTGATGGCGATCTCCTGCTATGCACTACAAAAAAAAGCACTCGATTACATCCAGAAAAGGGGAAAAGACTGAAACGAAAGACTATAAGCATGGCGTACAGCAAGGAACGTAACGCAGTGCGTAGCAGCGGCGGCCACTGCCTTGTTGCGCAACGCCAACGAGGCAAGCTTAGGGTCAACGACCTGGCGCATCCGATGCCACTTAAAGCGCGTGCGTCTCTGTACCAGCGAAAGCTGCAGATACTCCGTACCCGTGCACCCTGTCCTTCATCGAGTTCATCTGGTACCGTGCATTCTCGTTTATGATTCGCCTCTGCTACGAACGGACGTGCGAAGACTCGCAACTATGCTCACTCGGAGCATCCTGCAGTCTTTCATCACGTTCTTAGAAATGATGCACTCGTTTCCGTACGGATCGCGAACTACTCCATGATGCGAAACTGAATCGTTTGAACAATTTCAGCGCTATCCTGGGCAAGTTGACGGAAAGCAGCATAATCCACCTGATCGAGCACCCGCCGACGACCTGTCGTTCCGGTGCGAGCGGTTTCCAGCGACGCAGGTTCGGTGCCATCACGCTCAGTTGAACCTGCAACGCGCTCCATACATTCCTCAAAATCCGATGCAACAGCACATTCCTCAATGAGCGCTTGATCCTGCTCATAATCATCGAGCCAGGTTTCCAGCTCTATATCGTCGCCAGCTTTGAGACCGAGTTCCCGTAAACCTCGCCGGACAAGCGCACGGCTAATATAGCCACGATTCTCCACATCGAGATTGCCAAAGACGAAAAGCATCTCCTCCTCTGTGGCTCGATTGCGTCCACCGAGCACGTCGGCTACCACGACGACGCGATCACCGGGTTGCAGCGCCCGACGGTCTCGCAACTCATCCATAGCGCGCTGAACGGTGACCTCAGGGTCTCCATCAAACAATATCCGAAATGCTCGCACACCGTAGAGAATGCTCATCTTGTTTCTTGCCATGACGCTGCTGGTAAAAGCATAGAGGGGGCAATGCGGGCGACATCGCGAAAGCAACGTAGCCATGAAGCCTCGCTGTGTGAAGCATAAAATCGCAGCTGCTCGCAGTTGCTCTGCGATTGTGCACGCTGTAGCACAGACTCGCTCTGTGTTCCGCAGCACCTCCGGTGACCAGTTGTTGTTCGATTCGAAGGCGGGTACCGCGTTGAGGCGTCGCATGCCGGCTGCCAAGCGCTGCTCTATGCGCAGCGCAACGCGGCTCATAAGGCTCAGCGCCCGCAGCGGATACTTGCCGCTGGCGGTTTCCGCAGTCAGCATGAGGGCGTCGGCCTGCTGCTTCACTGCTTCGGCAATATCCGTGACCTCAGCCCGCGTGGGGGTTGGATAAAGAACCATGCTTTCGAGGAAATGCGTTGATACGATACACGGCTTTGCATAAGCGCGACAAATTTGGCCAATTCGCTGTTGCCAGAACGGCACCATATCGTATCGAATATCAGTGCCGAGGTCACCGCGAGCGATCATTACAGCATCTGTCGCTTGTATAATCGCTGGCAAGTTCTGCAGCGCAGCAGCACTTTCGATCTTCGCGACAATCGCAGTATTGTTCGCACCGTTCTGCCGAAGCAGCGATCTTACCTCTAGAATCTGTTCTGGGTGCTCCACAAATGAAAGCGCAATCATTTCGACGCGTTCTCGTATCGCAAATTCAAGGTCGTGCTCAAAGGCGCCGCTTTGAGGCGGTCGCGTCTTGAAACTCTTTCCACGAATCGCCACCGGTGAACGACTGCGGACACGTCCTGCCTCCATGACAACACAGTGTGCATCTTTGCCGTCGTTCGACAGCGACTGAACCCGGAGTAGCACCATGTTCCCGTCCGGACTCGCAAGAATCTCAATAACATCGCCGGGCTGGACTACCTCTATAAACGCATCGTCGCTCACCTCCGTAACGTTCTCCGGATACGATGCTTCATGCCGAGCGGTAATCGTCAACATATCACCCGAACGAAGCACGAGATCGTTGCCGGGAAATTCACCCAGGCGAACCTGATCGAATGAGCCAATATCCAGCATCGTCGCGAGCACGAACGGCGATTCGGTGTTGATTCGTCGAACGTGCCCAATGACCTGATCGTGGAACATATAGTCACCGTGCGACATATTCAAGCGCACGACGTTCATTCCGAGCGCTGCCATTTTGAGCAACTGTTCATAGCTCGCAGTTACGGGCCCAATAGTGCAGACGATCTTCGTTCGACGAGCGTTGAAGGCGGGTATATCCTCCAGAGGCAGTGATCCGTCGTCAAGAGCTTTTAAAAAAGGGCGAAAACGTTCCGGAAATAGCTCTGATACGAGCTTCTGATGCGACCGGGGCGCGTTCGATGGCGACTTCGCCTCTTCCGCAAGGGTCATCTGGAGGTCACCGGCTGCGAGCCGCCGCCCTCGCCACAGCCGACACCGTCGGTGAGGTGTTACGAACCTCACGGCACCACGAGCGCTCCATCGATGGTGTAGTGAGAAGCTCCTCGAATCAGGAGCAGTGACACTGAACGTGAAGGCAGGTAACATGTTTCGTTGCTCGTAACGAGCACCAGTTTCGCTCTTGCGCAGAAGCGGGCGTTGCGCGTTAGCAGCACGACTACAACGGCGAAGTGCAGTGCAGGGCAGGGCATCGGCAGGCGACACCGGCGGCGGCCGTAGCTGCGGCTGCTGCGGTCTAGTCGTTGCACGAGTCAGGGCTTGCTTGACCGTTGGCCTGCCTGGGGTGCTGCTGACATCGAGCGTGCACCTAGTGCACTCTGGTACACCGCGACCAGAGTCGAACGGATGGAGAACCTACGTGATCTGCGGGTGTCTTTGCTCGCGGGCACGGTTGCCGAACTGGAACTCGCGGCCAATCAGCATGACGGGCATAGCCCTGCAGTCCATAGCGTGGAGCACGTGCCGGTTGCGTTCCCAACTGACAAGTGTGCTGAACTGCCTGGATGTACGTCGCAGGAACAGAGAGCTGCGCCAGCTGACTTGATGCACGAGATCACGCTCATCCTCAATTGTCGAGCACAACTGCAACACGCAAAGCCGGCAGAGCGGGCGGCACTATGGCGGGTCGCTAGTGAGGCCGCAGGACGCGTGTCGTGGTGCCTCAACCGTACCGATGACTGGACCGAGGCGTTTCTCGCTCAGGTGGCACCTATCGCACTTGAAGCCCTGGAGTTTGTGCTTGACGCAAAGCCTGCTGTCCTGGAACACGCAGACGTAAGCGAACAAGCCGCTGGCTCCGGACCAACAGCCGACCAAGATCGAGCCTATGTTCAGGCTGTCTGTGCGAAGCTGGTGCGGTATCTGCCGGCGGACCGTGCGACATGGCGTCTCGCGGCGGTGCGGCGCGCTTGTCGGCGCTGGCTGCTGCAGAGCGTTGCCATTGATACGCAGTCGTTGAAGCCGGCGCTGCACGAGCGTGTTGCAGAGGAAGTTTATCATATCCTGGAAGACGCCCTGGCCGAACTGCTCGAGCGCGAATCTTTCCAGCGAGCTTCTGGCGTGGAAGCGGCGCCCTCTGACCGGCGACAGCTTCCAGCATCGCCTGTCTGGCGCCTTGTCGTTCTCTGGATGCGGACTGCGGATGCCATTGTCCCGTTGGCGACGCTTGAACTACTCGCAGAGACTCTGCTGAATCGGGATCTTCCGGAGAGTCGGCATGAATCGTTGTTGACGCTGCTAAAGATGAGTGTCTGGCATCCGTATGCGCGCACGGAGCCGCCGGCCACCCGCGAAAAGCTCGTCACACTCGGCACTAAGATTCTGGAGTATCTCCAGAGTCGGATCCAACTTGCCGGCCGGCGGCTCATCCTGTGGACGACATGTCTCGTGTCGATCATGGAGCGCTCGGAGCACGTCTGGGTCGATGGACGGCCGATGCCGGTGCATCTGCGAGCATCGCCCATTGAAGGCGACGCATCGGCTACGAAGCCGGTCCCAGCAGCGGATGCGCTTCTCAGCCGTGCACTCGCTTGGCTGGCGCGAACGCTCTGCCGCCACCTGGGTCACCAAGACAAGATCTCGGTGTTCATGTCGCTTTTGGCCAGATTGATGCAGTTCACAGAGCCAGATCGAAATGCAGAACTCATCCAGGAGTTTCTCGAACCAGCTCTGGAGCCATTATGGCCGTTCTTGAAGCAGCCGCTGCGAGCGCTTGTGGCGACACATGCACGCGTCCATGCAGCAGGGTCTCAGAGGATGCGTCCCGGCGCCGAGCAGAGACTCGATGAACACCAGCAGGTACGGCGCTGTGGCACGATGACCTCGGCGCTGACTGGGAATCGCCGATTCGATGCAGCGGGGCGCCTCTCGAAACGGACACTATACAGGGCACACGAATCGACGCCGCCGCGTGCCGATGCATGCATCCAGGCGGACACGTGTCCCTGGTTACCATGCATGCATCTGGTGGTGGCGCATCTGCTGACACGCTACGATGCGTGCGTCTGCGCGGGGCACGCACGGCCGCAAAGCGCGCGTGCGCTGCGATCGCTCCTTGTGATGGCGGTGCGCGCACTCGGTACTGCAGCCTTTCTGGCGCATCACGGAGATTGCCGTTCCTTCTTTCCCTGGCTGTTACCGATTTTGCGCCACTCATTGGAGTCGTCACATCTCGGAGCGTACGTAGAATGGGCGGAACGCTGGGATAGCCAACTGCGCGCGGAGCGCTTTGGTGCGGAATCAGCGGATGACGCTGCGCAGGTCGACGCTCTGCGGTATGATTTATGGTTGATCGGGCCGGCAGTCTGTCGTGGGGCGCGAGAGCTTTGGGAGCCCGGGCACGATGCATTGTGGGGCACGATTTTGGAGCGTCTGCGTGAATGGTTGGTCACTGCAGATGATGGAACCGCTGGGATGCAGCAGGCCGCGGCGGACGAGACAGCATCGCCATGGGCTTTGCTTGCTTGCCAGTACATGGTTGCGCTGGGCGAGAACGTGCCGGCGCTGGTGCAGTCAACGAACGATGCTGCACCACACACAGCAGTTCAGGCGCCTGCGTTTCGGCCGACTGTCGAGGCGCTCCTGCGCGCGCAGTTCGAGCGCGCCTGTGCGGCGTCAGTAGATCGACGCGCCCCATATTTGGCAGCAATACGATCGACGAGCTTGCGTTTAGCGGACGATGCGACACGTCGTCTGTACTTTCACCAGGCTTTGGAGCGTCTGGCGCAGCTCAGTTCTCAGCCTGCAGCCGGGCCGAACGCTGAAGCGATTGCGCTGTTGCTTGAAATCACAACCGCACTGGTCGACTCCGAGACTGCTCCGCTGCTCTTCGATGCCGTGAGGGGCGCTCTTGGCGCACCTGCCCCTATGCAGGTCCAGAAACGAGCGTACCGAGCACTGCTGCAGGCCATGAATCTGACAGTGTCCCTGGAACAGGTCGTGATGGCGCTTGCTGCCGCATATCGTCAGTCGCACAGCGCAGCCGAAGCGGTTCGTCTCGCTTGTATTCATCGGTACTTTCAGCGAAGCATGAACGCCGCATCTGCGTCGGACGTAATGGAAGCTCCCAGTCCAGTAGCCGAAGCCGAAACGACGCTGCTGTATGAGGTCGTGTTCGGTCTACGCGCAGCATCCAGCCGCGCTCGGGCGTCTGCACGGACGACGTTGCTCCTTCTAGTGGACAGGCGAGTGCAGCAAGAGCATCCGCGACCGTCCCAGCGCCTCGTTGCGCTGTTCTTAGCCGGTCTGCTGGCGGATCGAACGTCGGCAATTGCCGCCTGCCTCGACGCATGCTCGTTGACAACGAAACGCGTTTACCACGCGCTCCGTGACCAAAAACGCCAACCACAGGTGCAACAGTCGGCACTGGTCCGCGATCTCGAGCGAGCATTCTGGGAGCCGCTGCGCGCACTCCTGCACCGCGAACAGACACCGATCGTAACCAAAGCGCTGCTGCGCGCATGGAAGCATTTTATCCCTTTCTGGTTTCAACTAGTCAAAGCACGGTCTAGCGCGCATGGATCCGCTCCGAATGGCGCACTGGAACAAGCCAGCATCGAACCGTTACTGCGAAGCGTGGTGCAGGCGCTTGACCGCCTCCTGGCTCGGGGTACGATCCATACGCGTACCGCCAGCGAGATACGAGGTCTGGTGATGCGCATGGCAAGGCGCTGCCCTGATTCCCTGCTCGAATCGCTCTGTCGAAGCGCAGCACTGAAAGCAGTGCTGCAGTCCGCCAGGAAACGCCTGCGCCATTGGCAACGACAGAACGCGTCGCGTCAGCAGTCCATGATTGGCGGCATCAGCAACAACGACGACGACACCGACAACGACAACACCGCTGCCCTGCTCGTTTCCATGATGCCCTCGCAGCCGAATGGAGCAGCAACCCTGGTGGATAGACGCGATACCGTGCGCGATCAATGGCATGCGTCAGCGTCAACCAGATTGGATCGGGTAAGGCGCATCCGCGGCACGCAGCAGCCGCTGCCGCGAATGGACGCAGCGCACCCGTGTAGGCGACACGCTGCGCGGGCACTGGAGCAGCACCCCGATGCCGCTACACGGAGACGCGGCGCTGCCGCAGAGCGCCCGGCGCATGCGCTGTCCAAGCGATCGATGGCACGCAGCGGCAGCGTCACGGCCGCTGATGCCTCGAGCGATGCTTCCGAACTGTCCATGTTCTGGGATGATGGCGGCCGCCTGCACGTGCAGCCGATCGACCCGGGAATCGGCGATGGCGATCGAGGCGCGATGCCTGCCGCCCGCGCGCCAGTCGCCTCTGCGCGCGTGCCGCACGCCGGTGTCAGCAGTAGCAGTAGCAGGAGCAGCAGCAACGCCGCCGCCGCCGCCGCCGCTAGCGACGATGACCCCGATGACGCTGGTGCGATGCGCGCCACGAATGCGACTGCGCCAGCAGCAGGGCGGCGTTCGTTGGCGCGCTCGCGGCGCCCGGCATCATCGGGGTCGTGGGTGCGCTTTCGGGCGCGCGGTGCTCGCGGCGATCGACCCCGTGCCGTCCGACGTAACGACGGGAGGCGCGTCCTACTGGAGCCGTACGCCTACGTGCCCCTGGTCGGTGACCGGCGTCCTGGGGCGAAACGAAAGCCGGTGGACAGCGAGCGCCATGCGATCGGTGTGCTGCGCGAGCTGGTGCGTCCGTCGCGGGAGCGCGTGTTCAAGGTGAAACGTCAGCGTGCAGGTTGAGGAGGCATGCCGGCTGAGGTATCGGCCGTCGTTGTTGCTGGTGCTGGTGCTTCTGCTTCTGCCTCTGCATCGGTATGTATATTGGCGACATGCTTGTGCATTGGAGGGGCGCGCTGCTCTAGCGTTGCAGTTGTGTGCTGCAGCTTGTTCGGACGTGGATTTGTTAGAGCACGCTGCGGAACGCCCTGCGATGCAAAACATGGGCAGCATGCAAGGGGAATTTTATCGAATACGCACTGGTGTAAACAGTGGATACATGCCAAGAACTCGATAGATTTACCTGTATATGGTATCGGGTAGAAAATCCCCTTGGGATACATACGCGAAAGAACAGTGGATACATTTCAAGAACTCGATAGCTTTACATGTACATGGTATCCGGTGGTGGCGGGTCCAGATCGCCGTACCGACGATGACGAGAAGCTCCCTGACCGTACCCGTCGGGTGGCGACGGGAGCGGCGGCCCGAACGGATCGATACGCGCGCCCGGGGGCGGCGGCACCCGCGAGCCCGGCGGCAACAGCGCAAGACGTTCCCGTTCCGTCATTCGGCGAGGGCGCTCACCACGGCGCCGCAGGTCAGGCGGGAAACCGGGATCGCGGTCAGGGTCGTTGAAGCGATGCAGTGCGTCGTCGTCGTCGTCGTCTTCAAAGCCCGAGCGGAAAACCGGATGGCGCGGGCCCATGAGCATTCCGCCTCCAAGACGTTCATCATCGGTGCGGAACGGGGGCCCCAGTCCCGGTACAGACGGGCCGCGCCAGTCGCCAACAGGTCCCAGTGCGGGCAGGCGATCATCGTCGCCAACGACTGGAAGCACCCCTGATGACGGCAACTGTGGCTGCGGGGGCCGCGGCTGGCGGTACCCGAACGGCACCGCGCTGGGGCCGCCTCCACTGCGGGGCTCGCTTCGGGTGCCGGCACCGTGGTCGCCCGTCGAGGCCGCTGTCGACGGATTCCCGGCGGTCGCCGACTGTGCCTGTACACGAGCTTCGTATCCATCTTTGGCACTATCCGGAATCAACGTGTGCACCAGGTCAACTTGGACGAGGGTTGCGAGACGCTGCCAGCCCTGGACAAGCATGGTCCAATCGGGTGGCGAGCCAGCAGCGCGACTCTGTTCCCAGACATGTGTCCGAATGTAGTCGCTGATTCGAAGCGACAGCGTCGCAACTCGGTCCGGTTCCTCGGTGGCGAAACCAGTCACCATTAGTCGATCCACACCGCACGGTACGGAGCGAATCTGGAAAAGCAGAGCGCTGCGGAAATGTCGATACTGGGTTCCGTAGCCGGCGTGCTCGGTGGTCGGCAGCCAGTCACTCGGCAGCGCTGCCGGTGCCTGAGGCAACGGGTCCCGGTTCAGGTCCACCTCGAGGGCAGTCTCACGCGTCCGCAAGCCGTGGCGTAGGAGCAGCGCGTGCACCGCCAACGCAAGCGCTTCGGCAGGGCGCTCGGGACTATATCCGAGCGTTTCGAGCCACCTTGCAGCGGCAACAGATGCGTCTCCAGCGTCTGGCATTGTCTTTGCGTCTGTTACTCTTGGCAGACGGTTTAAACGACGCGTGAAAGCACTTTGCAAACACCACCCGCCCAGGACCAAAGCGCCGTCACGTACGCTTTTACAGTGTACAGGAAACGGGTACCTCTCTAGAACGCACGTGTGTTTCCTGGTGCCGCACCCGCGTTCTGTCGTAGCCAGCGCAGAAGCGCGTAGCGCCGTGTTGAACTCGATGCCGGTCTCCGCCAACTCCTGTGCGCTTGACAAACACCAAGCGCGTTATGTACAGCGCTCGCACAGGTCACAAGTGCGTTGTGAGTGTACACACACGACCACTTCCTACCTGCACTGAGCGAGTGCGGAGCACGACTCCACACGAGCAGTATAAGCGTAGAGCGGGCGAGCGCCAAGGCTATGAGTGCGTGCTCACAAGCGCCCGCTGCCGCGCACGTCGCTCTGCGGATTGCGTGCGAGATTGCAGTGCGTGCACGCGGCGCACTCTATAAACAGAAAAAAAGCCTAGAATCTAGGCACGAACTAGCAACGAGACAACAGCTTCTTTACTCCTCTGCGGTAAACGTTGAAAAGTGTGAAAAGGTTTCCATATTATCGAAAATTTACCTTCTAGGAGGAAGGTCCAGTACGTCGGACGAGTCTGCTCGACTCGTGCATTATCTGCCTCTGCAGTAGCGAGTGCCGTGGTGAGTTCAGAGCAGCAACTCGTCCGAAACGCAGTTTATTCTGGGACTGAGGTTATTCAGGCTGCATCCAGGTGTCGTGGTGGTCACACTGGACTCCTAGTAGACCGCTTTGCGCTGTCGCAGGCAATGTACCTGTCTGCGCAGCTTGCAGGCCCCCAGAATGATGATGAACTCCGATTTCGTGTCGTATAGAGAAACGCGTCGATCAGACGCCCTCAGTGATATGAGAATGCCGTTCGACCTCGTTGATGCATTCGTACCAACGGTGTCGCTGCGGTTGCGGGTGCAGCAAGGCAGGCACCCGGCGCACGATAGAACGCACGAAACGACCAGTACATCCGAGAGGAACTATCAGTAGTGGAACCTGGAGGTAAAGCACAGCAGCATGATGGATGCTCTCGAGAAAGCAAATACCTATACATCCCACAAGTTTGGATCCATGGTCCATGTAAGCGTTTTTGTTGTCGGAAGCGAAATCGCAACTACATTCGCCACGTGCTCGGCATCCAAGCACCTGCGTCCATGAGCGCCGCGGCGTCGGTGCCTGGGTAACGGGATTACGTAACCCTGCCCTGAAACACTGTTTTCGACCGAGTTAACCGGTGTGTTGAACGCTTTATCTCTGGTTTGAGGCTGGAGTGGCTGGAACGCCACGCTGGGACTCGATCACCGGGACACGTACCGCTCACCGTCGTCTGCGCTGCGGGGTACATGGAGGTACCACGGAAGCAGAACGCTCGCAAGTATGCGCTTGCGCTTTTCAGCGACCTGGACGGGACACTCATACACTATGAGGACCAGCTCAGTGATGGTATTCGAATCGAGCCGGACGACGGAGTCTCCGGTCGAGTCAACCTCGTCTACGACACCCTACCGAAGACAATCGTTCCCTGTAGGGTGCTCCCGACTTTGACCAAAGGTTGCGGATACCTTAGCGAACGCGTTGTCGAACTCGTGGACACGCTTCGGGTGCACGGCGTCTTCGTGGCGCTGTTGACTGGAGCGCGCTCCAGCACCCTCTACCGCCGACTGCCGCTCTTGCCGGTGGTCGACGCTATCGCGTGGGAGAACGGCGGACGTCTGATGTGGCGAGCGGACGCAGCGTACGTTGAGGACGTCACATGGGCGCGACGGCTCGAGCCGTGGACTGGTCCGCACCCCTGGTGTGCAGCTGACGAGTGCGTGGTACCGCGGGAGCAGGATAGCCCGTACCCGTCCACGGCGGTCGATGGGAGCAGTGACGAGCACCCTGACCCCGTTGCACCACTGTGGCAAGCGGCGTCCGAGCTGGCGACTGCTGGATGGATGCTCGACACCCGCGAATATTACACTGCATTCCGCGTCGACATCGCGTCGTCGCTGCGGTCTAGGAACGTGCAGTGGGAACGCCCTGCGTCGTCGACAGCAGCGACGAGCGCGGTCAACGGAGTCGTCACCGAGCAGCACATGCAGGCCGCAACCGCGGATATCCGGGCTCGAGTCACCCCGCTGGGCTTGCAGACAGCGTCCAATTTGGGAAAGCTGGATGTGTTTCCCGGATGCTCTGGGAAGCGCAATGTAGCCGAATACATTTTAGCGCGAACTGGTTGTACCAGGGACCAGGCCGTTGCCATGATCGACGACGACAACGACATCGAACTCGCTGAATGGTGCGGGAGCGCCTACCTGCCGAGTGTTTCCCATGAGCACGTGCGGGCCGTAATTCAAGAACACCCCGAATGGAAACTGAGCACATTTAGCGGCCCGCTCGCCACAGAGGAGGCGCTCACCGCAGTGCTGGAGCGCGTGAAGCAGAGCGACGCATTCGGGATCAGCGTGGTGCACCGCTGATCCGCTTTGTACGAACTGTGCACTACAGCATGCTGATTGCTTGGAGCACCGGACACGATCATTCGATTTCGAGACGAATCAGGTTGTGCTGCAACGTGTGAACGTGGAAAATGCCTGGAAACGCGATAGCCCGGTGCATGGCCTCTTCACATTGATCGCTGCGGTCTTGCGCGCTTCGGTTCGTTACCGTGGGGAATGTTGCGCAAGTGCCGTCCAGGTCGAATAGCAGCTATGCAGATCCATACCGTATCGGGAGTTGCGTTAGAGCCTGGTATGCTACGCAGGTTTCTATGCGAACGATATGTTTTTCGTTATGCAGACCTGAATACCATGATGAGCAGTTGCTGCAGACAGCTGGCATCGGTTTTGCTCAGGGCCGGACCGGTGCCGAAACACCCCAAACGCGATCGAAATTGCATGCCTCTAACCATAAACGACAGTGACCAGAGGGCGCAGGTACAGCCGCCTCTTTTGCTCGTTTTCGGATTCTCTTTCTCGTCATGCGGTCGAGAAACGGATTCCTAGTGGCGCGGAGAACCGCCGGCATTTTCGGGGCCTTGCACACCTTGGCGTCGTGATGGCATAAGTGCCAGCGCAAAAGCTATCGTCCCAGACTGCTGCTGAACTCTGTGGCAAACGCTGCCATGCCGTTTCAGCATTCGCGATGAGGGTCATGCGGCCATGGTGAACGCACCCGAGGATGTTCAGGTGTATCGATGCATATTCGCAGCTCGTGCATCCGTCATTGTGGGCATGTGGCTTTGCATCTTGCACCCAAAGTCGCCAGAACATACGGGAGAACTGTTGATATGCAGCACTGCGTTACGAACCAGTAAAAGTTTCCAAAGCCTCTGGCGCTGGCGGTGACGTGCAGCTGGGACCAACTGCGTGCCCCGGGCGCACTGGTAAAGGGACTGCTTCGAGGTGGCCCAGGCGTGGCCCAAGTGCATCCAGGCCTTGTTCTCAACAGCACGAACGCCACGGTCAACTAGGACGTTCGGGCTGGACACGTCGTGTCTGGCAGAGCGGGAAGCAAAACACACACACATACCCTAGTTACTGCACCCTGAGCGTAAACTGGACGCTGTATTGAGGTCTATATGATAAGCACGTCGGGCGCTCTGAAACCGCCCTCAAAGCCTGATGCGAAACTGGCGTGTAGCGTACCCGAGTACCGCGTGCCTTGGCGATGAACACTCGAGTACCCGACGCGCATCCTGTGAAGCCGTGCTGTCTCCGTATGGCATTCAAAGCGGAGCTTCCAATGCCACAGTAGATACCCACGGTAGGCTCTGTATCTGGAAAGTGCCTGAATCCGACCGTGATACCCGATAGAATGTCTGGTCTGGTAGTCGTGCAACGATCAATTGTCTGAAATCTCCTTGAATCTAACCGCGGTGCTGGGCTGGAAGTCGGATCTGGCATTCGGGCAACGAGAACATTTTGACAGTGGATCTACAGCCTCGTGCCCCGCGGCCTACAGCATTCGAGCATCCAGCGGCTTCTGCTATGTAGAGTACAACGAAAAATGTTTGAAGTCCATGGAGGGTCAATATAGGTACTCACTCACAGTCGTCTTCTCGCCTCTGCGGACCGGCGGAATGCTACCGGCTTCAGTTTTCGATTGTACGCTTCGAGCCTTGCAAGCTGCACCGCGAAGTTTGATCGCGTCATCTCTTCTGAGCTCGTGTTCAGAACCACGCATCTTCTGGTACAGATAGCAGCGTTGACGTCTCGGTACACGAATTCCATGCGTTGTTTGCCGCTGGTTGAAGTCACCGATGCAAGGATTCCTCGGACTCGTACCTTTTTTACCATTTGCCGCTCCGTCGGCTCTGAATGCGTTCCTGTCGCCGAAGCGCTCCGCTGCCCTCTCTCCATCTCGACCTTCTCTAGTGTATACCGAAGCTCATCCCTGAATTTTTTTGAATGAACTGGCTCCTTTATGCCCATAGATGAAGTCAGTGCAGGAGGTAGAAGCACCTGTGCAACAGTGACGACATGCGCCCTGGTTTGACATCGTGAGCTGAACGCTTCAGCAAAACGCTCAGTGGAGCGATCATTATGTTTCGAACTAGAAAAAACTCTTTCAATCTGGTTGAGCCACGGAGATTACGGAGGAATGGAAAGCTCCTCTACCCCGATAGGATCGGCAAAAGCTCGAACCCAATGGGAATGGTCAAATGACACGTTGTCCAATAGAAGGACGTCGCCAGATTCCAGGGAAACGTCTTCGTTGAATCGACGAAGTGGTCGGTGGTGTACGAGTCCTCTCCAAGTGCGAAACTGAGGCCGCCAAAAAGATCCTCTGCAGCTAGAACACATGATGATGTCCGTCTTTTCGAGTCCGATCTTTCATACAGCGGGCTCCGCGCCCCGCGATTACCCACATACGCTCTGACTGTTTCGGCCAAATCAAGCGTCATCAACTGGAAGAACTAACCGATGCTCCTGTGCTTCACACCGGTCGCAAAGTTCCAGGAATGCTGTCGTTGAGATTTCGTTGGAAGATGGCCGCGCGTGAACTAGAACTTTTTTGGCGATTGTATCCCAGGGTTTTCGGGTCCGCACGCGCCAGCTTCTGCGAAACCGTGACATGCGTGGTTGCTTCGATCGTCGCTTTTGCTTCCCGTAAGATGATCAACTGTTGTTACTTGTCCCATGGACAGCAAACAGTCTTTGACAAAATCAGTTTCTGACGTAGAGCGCAGATACTTCTTTGTTTCATTGTTCCTCAATCATCTGAGTACTGCGGTATGGCCTTCCTGAATGATGAATGCAATCCTGCTTGTACGCTCCAGTAGGGAAAATATAGCCGACAAGCGATTCGGCTACGATCTATCGGGTACATCCTACAGCGATTTCGATCTCCTGCTCAACGCTGCGAAAAAGCAGTCGACTTCACTCAGCGGGAATTGGACAGCATTGCATTGAACGTCCGTAAGATGCAGCAATGTTCCATGATAAACGATTCGTCATCAAGCCTGACGACATGCACGCACGTGAGACTCCTGCAATGTCTCGCACAATCTCCAACCGGATACGTAGCTGTGCACATGGAACGCGCTGCTGCAATCGCACGAACGTTTGCGAGCGACACGGGAAGCAGAATCATCGTCAACATTCATACCATCACTCTTAAGAATAGCATCCATAGCATCTCTACGAGGGATACCAGTCACAGCGCTCCGAATTCCGCACAGCGATTTTGAGAATTCCCCCCAGGGATTCAGGGCTGTGCATCGGGTTCGCAGCGCTCCGAATTCCGCACAGCGATTTTGAGAATTGCGTCGGGGGCGCAGCGCACACCATCCCGTGCGCCGTACTGTGCGTTACAGGGCTTGGCGTCGGGGTCTGTCGGGCCTAGAGCGCTAGACGGCAGAGTGTATCTTCCACTGGGGCAAGATGGTACTTGCCGAGGTGACGCCAACGACCAAGCTGGAGGACTTTGTTGAAAAACGGAAACGGCTCGACGAAGAGTACCTCGACTTGCTCACGAAAATAACGGCGCTTGAGGCCGAAGAGGTAGCTGCACAACGGAAACGACGAGATGAAGCTCGCGAGCGGATTAATCGGGTGATACTGGCCATCGAGGAAGCCCTTCGGAACGAGGAGCTGGCGTACATCGACCAAGAGGCCACGGCGAAGCTCAATGACCCAGTGCGCTTGGTCATTCGACGCGTGCCGCGGTCGCTTCCGGTGGAGCAGAGGCCGCCGAATGCGACGCTCTTGTCGCGTCCGGCGAATACCGGGGTGGACTTTACGCGGATTCCGCCCACCAATGACTATCGGCGGAGGATCAAACAGCCTGTTTTTCTGAACCACGTCCGGGAACGGGCTCGCAAAAACATGTACGCGAGTTTGGATGCCTTCCTCGCCGACGTGCGTCTCATGCGTGACAACACGCTAGCGTACAACCAGGATCCAGCGGAGAACTGGGTGTGTCAGCACGCCGAGCTTCTTCTAGAGGCAGCCGAGGAGAGGGCGCTGGAATATCGCGCCGAAGTTGCTGCCTACGAGGAGCAAGCTGCCGCTGCGGACGCGAGGCTAAAAGAACTTGAAGTTCATATTCAGCAGCGCGAACGTCTTCTTCGACCACACCTACACCCGAATACGGATATCGAGGTCTTCTACGCGCCACTGCGTGCCTGGATGGGGTGCACGATTCTGCGTATGGATGAGGGCACTGGACTCTATGAGGTGTTTTTCCCAGAGACGCAGTCCAGTGAGATGCTCAACCTCGAGCGTGGCGGCACACGCTGGCGACCAGCTCGTGTCGGTGTTCCGAAACCGAACGGGCCTGCGCATGGGCGAACGGGCACCGACGGGAAACATCAGACAGCAGCGGGTACGATTGCTGGTGCCGGACCACTCCAGGCCAGTGGCGAAGCCCAGACCACCCAAAGCGCAACCTCTCATCCAACGGGGGCTGCTCCAAGCGGTGCAGCCGGTCGACGAAGACAGGCGCATACCGGACTGGTCGCTGGCGAGGAAGTGAGTGGTGCGCCCGGTTCTGGTGCTGGTGCTGGTGCTGGTGCTGGTGCTGGTGCTGGTGCTGGTGCTGGTCGGAGCTCACGCCCGGTGCCAAAGTCTGCGCCCGTGTCGGTTGCGACGGTAACACCGGCAGACCTGCAAGCCTTGAAAACTGAAATTCTCGCACGCATTGACGCTGTTGCTGCCTCGATACTAAGCAAGCTCGATAGTAATGCTGAAGCGCTTTCGCATGTAACAGCGGGAAAACGCTCCGAGTCTCGTCGTCGTTGAGACCGCACCAGTGCTGCTTTGTGCGAACAGCTGGGTGCGGGTGCGCAGAACGACTGTGGCCAAGTCACGCGCCTCGTTTATCGTCGCAGCGGGAGGCGTCCAAGGCCTCAGCGACCTGAAACGTTCGCTCGTGCGCTTCCGCTCAGAAAAAGCATACGACCCAGCAAGAGATACCCGTTCTAGAAACACCCCCGATTATAAAAGTAACCTACGGCATATGCATTCGCTTGAGGCGAGTCGCCACGAAAGAACTACCTCTTGTCTGCGATAAGGGCCCAAGGATGTACACTTTTAAGGTTGCAAGGCACTTCCAGGAACGAGCTGCGTTCCAGGTGCTCCATCTCGCAGGGCCACAGGTATGTGGATAGCGCCGTTGATTGGCAGCGGGCTATTCCAGAAACTAGCTGCTCATCTAGACACGTCGGGTGCTTCAGGGCTCATCGTCCAGCATCCGTTTATCGTGGGATATTCGTAGCCGCATCCCGCTCTGGGTTTTTAGGCTGTGTTGGATTTTGTGGACACGAGCGAGATATCCCGAACGGCGCGACTGGTATCGACATCCGAGGGAGCCTTCATGGTTGCGCCTTATGTCCTCCAGTCTCCATAAATCTAACACCGCCAGTGCCGCTGCCACCATTCCATGGACTTTCATTTGAATATGAAGATTCGCTGGCAGTAGGCCCCGGGTGCTTCGTCTATAATTTCTTGATCTTACGTGCGATGCGATCCCTCTCTGCAGACAATGAAAGCAGCCACAGAGGAATTTCGAGTAATGGACTACCGTGAGCGATCACCAATTGTCCGAGAGAACCTTTCTCGTTGTATATATCGGGAATCCATTCCTTTCTGCATTACGAACGCGTACCAGTCCATTGCATTGCTCTAGATGCGCATCCAATGCACCTCTGACGGCCGCTGGTTTTTCATCGAGACTCTTCAGCGGTTCAGCATTACGTCCACACTGAATACTCAGTGATTTCCTTGAAAGTTCGCTCGATGCAATGCTGCTGGGCGCTCCGGAAACACACGACATTTCCGGACGTGGATCGAGGCGTTCACGAGGTTGTGCATGGCGAGCTCGCGCGCTCCGCTGCTGGTGGAATCACACCATACGAAGCCAGGAAATCTCGATTGCCTCACCAATCGATATTCAGCCATCTTAGTGTTTACCGTTTCGTGCATCTGGATCCGTTTCATGTTCATTTTCTCTACCTGTTCCAGCGTGTGACCGTGCTCGTGATGCGGTTCGATCCTTCTGAATCCAAGGATGAGAATCGGTTACAATCGATGCCTGCACTTGCTGCTTGCTGTCGTCGAAGGGCCAGGGGTGCGGCGCGCGCCTGGTACCGCAGGTCCAGCTCCATAGGCTACCACGAGCTCGCGCCGTGTCTTCTCGATCGTTTCCTTTTCCAGCTCGCTGAACAAATTGGCGAATCCAAGCTTCTTGCCTCCGCACAACCGAAACCGATGGTGATCCAAAGCGCAGTATCATGCACTGCCGCCAAAGCTCCTTCGCGTGAGCCATTCTGACGCCCGTGTAATCTCCGAACTGGAGAGCCGCTTTCATGAAGTTCCTCATGTTTGGGTCAGTCTGGTGAGGCTGCAACGCCCACTGCGTGCTCTCTATGAAACCCTCTTGATTATCCCGCATACGGTTTTCGAGATTGCTTTGATGATTTTCGGCACCTGCGCAGTGGATTGTGCCCATCGCCGATACGGCATGGCAACTCGTCATGGTATTCTGAGAAGCGCGTGCCGAAATCGCTGATCCTCCGATCCCGGCCGTACTGCCGCTTCTGTGCCGAGCACCAGTTGTGTTAGCGCACGAAGGTCTGATCGAGAACTTCCAGGGGAATATGGACAGATGGGAGCCCTGCATCCGGAACGTCTAGAAATCGTTCCTCGAGATGACGCTTCATGGTGAGGCAAGCTAGGCGAGCCTTGATCGAGTACGAAGCTATATACTATCCATCATGGCGCTCTGCATCTCGGTTTGTTTTGCAGAATCCCCACGCTGCATTTTTCGGAGCGAAACCTTGACAGTGGTTTCAAACTGACTATTTTGCTCCGACAGGTTTTCATCGCTGTCCCTCCTCGTCCTCGTTGTTTTTCTGCGGGATCTGCCTCTCCTTTGTCGGATGGTTTCTACCTCATCTCGTTTGTCGCTGTGTTCTTTACATGGTGGGATGTCACGCTTGTGATCGCTACACTCCGCATCTCTTTGATTCTTAGATTCTCAGACGATCTGGATGATCGATTGCACTGAAGCGCGCCTCCTCTACGAATGCACTGCGTATTCCAGCAGGGTTTTTTGTTCCGTTCTGCGTCGCGATCACGCGCACAGACCGAAGCGCACCTCTACGCTCGATGTCGTGTACGGGCTCGGGGGCAATACAGTAGTTTAGGACTGGTGAACGTAACAGCGAGCGACTTGCCACAGAACTTTGGTGTCACGGATGCGAACGAGCCGTCTATCGTGAGCTGGACATAGACATGGCGTTTGGCAACAGAGGAGACGTCTTTGACTAGACGGAAGCAAGTCTAATACGCTGACACGAAGAGCAGATCAAAGCCAGTTTCAGCTGCATACGCTTTCACCGTTTCTTCTTGATGGAATGTGGTGTTCTTTTATAGCAGGACTTTAGAGTGCTGGAAGGAGATGCCATGAAGAGCGCTTCAACAAAGCCGGAGGCGTTCAACAACTCTGTCCGTTGAGAGAATGCTGGGCGCCCACTCGGTATGATTGCCGTTCGGGGTCATGGTTTCGTCACGCTCGCTTCTCTCATATTAGCGAGCAGCAGATTGCCTCTCTTTAAGCATCTACATAGAAGACTGCGATTTCTCCCGAATGATGTCCCATCGAACGAGACGAATACGCGTCGCTCCTGCTATAGGCGGTCACGTTACATGATAGAACCTGCCGTGTATCATTCAACGCGCGACGATCTCCCAGAGAAGCGCGCTTTTTTCTTTCTCCGCGCCCGTTTCTTCTTCACCATTCGTGTCATTGTTTCGGAAAGTTCAGAATCTTTGGCTTCTGTATCAGCATTCGTCAAACAATCTATGGAGTAGAATGCATATATCCGAAGACAGTCGTATTGATGCGGTTTAACAACTTCTGTCTAGGGTGCATGGCCTTTACAATATGGACAACGAGAAATGCGCTTCATCCGCTTGCTGAGCGTAGAAGAACTGACTTGGACAAAAAAGACCTTTTTTTGCAGACTCGCAGTGACGGCATCAAGTCTTTCAGCGAACTTTTTCCAACCAATAGAATACCTTCCTTTTACTGACTATCCGCAAAAAAGCCATCCATAAATAGCAAAAATGCGTCCTCGCACAGGTGTTCCACCGATCACGGCACTGCGTTTACCCATGGTGTACAACAGGGCATCCCTGATTTCCGTAAACGGTCTGTCAACCAGAAGGGTGCCGCGATCCACCGCATCCGATTGGCGATGCATTTCTCCTGCTGCCCCGTCGTTTCCTGAACCCGTCTGCAGCGAATCACCGGTCATGTGAACACGATTGCTCCACATGTCAATGAAGCAAAAAAATGTCCCTCAACCATAGAGTGTATGTGCACTCCCGCTCAAAGACGCCTCCTGGCATTTTTCGACCGGCCGCTAGCTATCGGCTTGGCTTTTTATCCAGGCACACTTCGAGCAAGAGAGGCTGCCCCATAAAGTTCGATGGCGTCAGCTCCTCGAATCTCATCTTCAGCACCGCAAATCGTCTACTCTGCATAGCGGCGCTAAAGTCCCGGTTCACGAACTCATTGCGTGCATTGCCGCTGCCTGAACTCACCGACGCGACAAGTCCTCGAACACGTGCCCTCTGGGCCAATACAGTCTCGTTATCGTCCCGTCGGGCAAGCATCTTTTCTCGCCTACCTCACCTCTTCTTGTTCTTCTTCCTCTTCGACGCTCGATAGTCGATGAAAAGCGTATTTTGCACGGATTTCTCTGGCACGCGGCGATGACGGCTCCGCGGGATCTCTGACGTCCATGTCTGTACCTGTAGCTTGGAATTCGTTTGTTTGAGAATGAGCGAAGGATGAGCGCATCCGCTATGCGCCGCGAAATGCCATTTGATATCAATCACCTGGGGGCGGAACACAATTAAGTTGAACAACAATGAACAGTGCCGCCTGCGATTACCCTCCAACGCGGCGTGTGCGGTGTCGGTGCACCAAGCGGAGGATCTAATTTGGGATGCGCTGGGGCACTGTTCTTGAGTGAGCGGTAGCATCTCCCGCTATGATACCGCGAAACGCTTTTCCCCAATTCATTCACGAACAGATATTTGTGTTGTCAAGAAAAACGAAAATCATGATGCGCAGAACTTTGCTTTCGTTTTGGGGTTTGTGGTGCGTCATAGCACTCGTGCAGTCTGCGTTCGCGCGTCCACAAGCTGGTACGATCCAAGAGCTGCTGGAAGCTCCGGCTTCTCAGTACGTAGAGAATATCTTTGTCGACGGTGTGGTTGCACTCTCAACTGCGGCAGGGTCCGTACAGGCATATGAAGGGACACGGAATCCGTTGTTGAACTCTGTCGGCTCGGCTGCTTTGTATTTCACGTTGAAGAAGTGCGCGATTCTGGAGCCGCACGTTCACACCAATACACCCGAGTTCTATTTCGTCATTTCCGGTACGGGCACCTTCAGCCTTTGGTCCTCGAACGGCTCTGTTGTCCACCTGAAGACGCCCATAACCAACGGGAGCTTCATGATAATCCCGGCCGGGTGGCCGCACATGATCACCGGGCCGGAGACATCATCGACACCGTTGGTGCTCCTCGCCAACTATCTGAGCGGTCTTCCACAGGTCTATTTCCTTGCGAGCCGGGCAAGCGTCTTTGAACAAACCTCACCATCTGTGATGGCAAGCGTGTTCAATGTCTCGACAGCGGAGTACTCGACGTTCTTCGGCGCTGAATCCGGCGTCGGGATCGTCTTTAACTCGTCGTGTCTGGCGAGCTAGCGCGAGGGCTCGGCGAACGAACGCGCTTTCCGTATAACCCAAAAATGATGTCGTCATCGAGACCGTCAAGTGTAAAATGCTGGGAAGCTCTACGAGAGAATTCGAATGAATGCTGGCGATGGAGCGCGGAACGCGACCGTAGCGACATCTGTCGTCTGCGAAACGTATGGGTAGCCAATGATATCGTCGCATGATGCAGTGCATGCGCTAGATGTGAGACACAAGAGGTCGCAATGTGTTGCATGGCAATGGTAAGAACGTAAAGTTAAATTCTCCGACATCGAGGTTTCTCCATGGTCCGGACGTGCAGCGGTTTCTATCAGCTGGCCCATCACACCGGGATGCGGCGTGAGACCTGCTCGCTTCGCAGTCCCTGATGCATCCGGAGGCGCGCAGCGACCAGTGGATCCAACTCGAGTCGGTCGACGAAAAGCGCGACTCTATAAAGTTGTCCGTCAACGCTGGTGCCCGTGCATGGTCGCTTCGTAGCGTAGGCAGCGCTCGGTTGCAACAGGCACGATCGCTTTGCGGCGAGACAACTCGGCTGTTTATGGGGTATGTGTATCGAGCACACAGACAACGACGACGACGACGACGACGATGCATATCGCACTGTACGTGCAGACCGAGCTGCTTTTACGAATGGCATGCGCACGAGGTGAACGAAAGCCAGGCCCATGGACGTCGTGGTGAGCGGGATGCCGCTAATGAGCGCATACCTTTGCTCAAGAGCAAATTAGAGGTCCCAGGTATACGACGAGCGTTGCGGTTGCACAAACGCTGCGCTTTCGTTTGGGGACATTCGTTTCCGGTGCCGATGCTGCAAATCCATGAGCTTCGTCCGGAAACTGTGAGTCGGGCGGACCATTTTGGACTGCACCTTGCATGATGACGTTTAGTTGCTGTGAGCGGGAAAACAACGATTCCAGTAGGACAGTGCCGCACTCACAGCCTAGGCTACTTCGACGGCCGCAGAAGACGCCCGTAAACTAGCATTCAATTTGTCCCACTTGTCTCACGCTAGAGCATTCCCTGATACGGCTAAAGCAGCCGTCGTATTTCGTAGTCAAGCAAGACTTGTGCGTCGGATCACGGACACGGTCCCGTCCCAGGGAGATATCGTCGTGTGTGTACCGAGACCTGTGGTTCCATTTTGGTTACCTTTTTCAGATACGCTTTGTGTACTTACCAAAACCAGCAGCTTGGTTTTGCAGGTTAACGTGCTCGAAGCAGTTTCAACATGTGCATGGCACAAGGCACACCTATTTACGGATCTAGCGAAGGACAATCGAGAGCTGCATCTGCTGGCCATGATCACGCCTAACGAAATGGTGTGTGTGTGTGTGTGTGCAATCGAAGCTGGGGCCACTGTCGAGAAAAGAGCGCAACGGGACCGGCCCACCTTGGTCCCATGATGGCGCCCGATAACGCCTGTGAACGAGCCGGATTATCGTGGAACTTGACAAAGCTGGCTGGCGTCTGGGCGCTACGCTCGTGTCAGGTTAGAATGGATGTAGAAGTGCTTGCTCTGTTCGTGCCTTTCAGAATTTTTCAGAACGCTTTTCAGATGCGCTATTTAGCCATTCAAAGCTCAGCAACAAGAACATACGGATTTATGCGCAGTCTCGGCATACTCGATGGTCTTTTGGAGTGGATACGTCGACGTATTGCCGTTGGAATGCGTGACGGCACCCGCGTCAAGATGACTCGTGGCGCTCTCGAACAAGGGGTCTCATATAATGACGGATATCACCATCCAATGTATAAGTACAGGCCTCCATTCGTTGCCTTTCCTTACAGTCAGCGTGTCCGAATCACGCATGCTTCGAGCCTTGAATCTTTCTGTTGGAAGGAAACTCGTGGGCGCCACGATACGTTCTGCTGGATATACGAGTAGAAAATTTTCATCATGCCTTGAAGGCTTTTTCATTAGCGTATGCCGAGAGTTTATGAAACTTGTTGCGCCGAATAATCAACCCGTTCCGCAGCCGAATCCTCGTGTGTCTTTGTAAAACCATCGACAGAGCGGCATTCAATAGGAGCAGCACCAGCAGCATCATTGAATGGCAGGGCATCCCCCGTCTTTCCGATTGCAAGGGAGAGGGTCTTGCATTCAGACTGGAGTCGGTGCAGTGATCGCTTCCTATAGAGAGAGCGTCACCGCTTCGCACGAATGGAACATACACTCAGCCAAAAATCTCTCGAATGCTTTTCTGATTTGGATTCTCCTTCCGGTAGATGTTTCATCATCGACGACATCGCGTTCCACAGCAGCGCTATCGCATGGAACAGCGTGATCTTGCGTGTACAGCGGACAGTGTACTTGTCGGCGAGATCGCCTGGAAGACGCTCATAATCGCCGAGTACGGCACCGGGCGCTTAAAACTGAAGCAAGGTATCCCGTAGTACCCGGTCCTGTAGCAAGATCTGAACAGTTTGTTCACAGCGCATTTTGTTCTGCGACTAGGAGTGGCTGGAGTGCATTTCGGTGTCGCGCTGGTAGCGTTTGCTCCTAGCGTATCGCTTCGCACTGCCGCACGCACTTGGTCTGTCTGCGCAGTGCGCAGGCTCCCAGAAAGATGATGAATTCCGATCCCGTATTGAATGAATCATGCCTCGAGCTGGCGCCCTCATTCATATGACCATCTCGTCCTGTCTTCGAGCTGTATCCGCACTAGCGATATAGGCGCCATTGCGGGTGCAGCAGAGCAGACGCTCAGCGCACGATGGAATCACCAAATCGATTCGTACACTCAGGAGGAAGTACGGATCATGGAAAATGGACGCAGAGTAAAGAATCATGGACGCTTTCGCGAATGCCCGTAGTCAACCCGCCATCCGGCATCCGTGGTCCACGATGGAAACCTTATATCCAACGAAAAATCGAACGAAGGCGGATTGGTGGCTGCCTGCAGCGATGGCGTTGGCGGCGGCGACGACGCATCAGAAATATCTGCACTGCAGCAACGCAGGCGCGCTCCAGGAAACGATCACAATCTCAATGCCTTGCGGCTGCCTGCAGCGATGGCGTTGGCGGCGGCGACGACGCATCAGAAATATCTGCACAGCAGCAACGCAGGCGCGCTCCAGGAAACGATCACAATCTCAATGCCTTGCGTCTGCCTGCAGCGATGCCGTTGGCGGCGGCGGCGACGCTGGCGATACCCTGGCGCAGGCAAGGCAGGTGATGGCGGCGGTTCGGGGCATGGCATCGTCGAGTGACAGCCGCTGCGGCGCATGTGCCTCTAGAGTCGTGCATTCGCCCTGGAGGTCTTTTCTGCGCGTGCGTTCAGTTGGCTGACGGGTGGTGTGTCGTGCCCTGTTCTCGTTGGGGCGCTGCGTGGACGTCAGAACGTCAGCTACGTTTGGTTTTTATACGAGTCTGGACACCACTTGAACATGGAGGCGGAGTGGTGCTCTGCTGCGCACTGCGGTTCTCGAGCTGCAGACGTGTTGGCCTCGTCAACGCCTGGAGACGCTCCAGCGCAGCCTACTATACCGAAGCCCTGTGGGCGACTCGGTGCGTACGGACTGCGTGCGGGTTCGAGGTCGCACGATTCGGACGCAAAGACGCGGACGCAGCGAACGTGGGTGGCGGGGAACGACCCAGCCTCACCGCAGCGGAGCGGCGGGGGGGCTGGGCCCGACGCTCTAGCAAAAACCGCGAGGAATTTAGCAACACAAAGCC